>OIWU01000035.1_pt1 | contig 182003 bp, 168 predicted proteins | sample 1587711 | NCBI WGS metagenome assembly OIWU01 (sample SAMEA3888909, study PRJEB22519) | human gut metagenome | biome: human gut; feature: human-associated habitat; material: faeces | place: Denmark | collected 2010 | reverse complement strand
ACTGAAAGTATATCTGCCGGATAACAGCCTGTATGATGATATAAGCAGGCTTGCCGGTACAGCAGGCACGACAGGCTCATATACAAGCAATATTCTTACGGATAAGTATACACAATATCCTGATATAACAGTATCTTATACACCGGAGCAGACAGGGGATGATGAACTGATATCATTTGTAAATCTGTCTGTAAGATATTCTCCGGTAAAATATACGGTAAGGTTCTATGATTATGATAAAAGCACTGTTCTGTATTCAGAAGAAGTGCTGCCAGAGGGAGCTGTTACACTTCCAGAATCTCCTAAGAGAAGTGATACGGTAACTGATACATCAGTTATTTCATACGCCTTTTTTGAATGGAGAGACTGCTTAACAGACAGTCCGGCTGGGCTTGATGCGGTTGACAGAGATATGGATGTATATGCTGCATACACAGAAAGCGTAACTTATACAACAAAGCTTACACTGGAATACTACACCATTGCAGACCTTGAAAAAGGCGTGTATGATACAGTTCCGTATGAGACAGTGGTTACGGATTATAATGAAGAAATAAAGACGAGCAGTTATATACCGGAAGACATTGTTATACATACAGCCACAGCAGCTGGCTTTGACAATACGCAGACATGGAGCTTTGATAAATGGCTTCCTGATACAGAATACCAGCTTACAGGCAGATTCACCGGAACAGATAATGTAACAGTCAAGCTGTATGCAGAGTATAAGCTTGCAGATGAATCATATATAAGCACAGAGGAGCTTGACAGCATACAGATAGCAAGACAGCCGGATAAGATCGCCTACATCGTAAAAGACAGTTTCGATAAGACAGGTCTTGTTGTGGATGCAGTCTATAAGCAGACATGGAATGACGGACATGTGACATACAGGACAGAATATAACACATCATACGATGTAGATACTGAAACAGAGCTTAAGCTTACAGATACATTTGTAACCGTAAGCAAGACTGATAATGGAATAACAAGAACAGCGGATGTGGGAATAACCGTGTCAGATGAGATAGTAAGTACAGAATTAGACCACATAAGCATTGCCAGACATGCAGACAGGCTTAATTATATCAAGGGGGAATGCTTTGATAAGAAAGGTCTTGTTGTTGATGCTGTATATAAGAATACATACCGTTCAGGTCGTATAACATACACTGTACAGGAAAATGCAGCGTACAGTGTTGATACAGAAAAGAAGCTTATGCCTGATGACATAAGCATGGATATAAGCTTTACTGACAATGGCATCACAAAGCATACAGAGGAGGCAGTCACCGTAAAGGATGTCTTCTGTGTTAATTATTACTCATATGACCGTACAACACTTATAAAGAGTGACATGGTAGTAGAAGGACAGGATTCCGCAGCTCCTTCAGTACCGGACAGGAAAGACTTTGTAACTGATACATCAAGAACGGCATATACATTTCTTGAATGGAGAGATGCCATTACAGATACAGCGGCAGTTCTTAAAGACATAACCGGAAATATGAATGTATATGCTGCATATACAGAAAGCATAACATATACAACAAAGCTTACACTGGAATACTACACTGTTGTAGACCTTGAAAAAGGTGTGTATGATACAAAGCCTTATGAAACTGTGGTTACGGATTATAATGAAGATATAAAGATGAGCAGTTATATACCGGAAGACATTGTTATCCATATAACTACTGCAGACGGTGAGAAGATACAGACATGGAGTTTTGATAAATGGCTTCCTGATACAGAATACCAGCTTACAGGCAGATTCACAGGAACAGATAATGTAACCATTAAGCTGTATTCAGAGTATAAGCTTGCAGGTGAATCATATGTAAACAAAGAGCCGGAAGACATTGAAGAAGCAGAGGAAACAGAAGAAGCGGAAGAGACAGTTAAGACAGGTGATGACATGACTGCCAGAATGTATATATGGCTTTTTGTGCTATCAGCAGCTTTGACAGGCATGGTGACAATGGTTTCCAGACAGACACAATCCATCATGAAGCAGAAACTCATGAAAAGGATATAAAAGAAAAGCAATGGGTAGAAGATACTGCAGCATATGATGAGACAGTAATTACAGGTTACACATGTTCATGTGGAGCAACTAAATAACAATTAAATAATTGTGACGGAATCCGTCACATATAATGAGATAAGTTTTTAACTTGCATTATAAATAATAAGGAAATCTTTACTGGATATATTCCAGTAGGGGTTTCCTTTTTTGTTGCAAAAAATCAGGAAAGGAAACGGATATGAAAAGTGTAAGAGACCCGCCAGAGTAATAAAGGTAAAAGAGTAACTAACGCACATGTGACGGATTCCGTCACGGAAAGGAACATTATAATGAAAAAGGGAAAGAGAAAAAGACATGCATTGCTTGAAAAAGTAATGTCAGGTCTGATGTCGGCACTTATGATAATAACAACAGTGCTGACATGTATAACCCCTATTACTGCAAAAGCAGAAGGGTCTAATTATACTCTTATAAGTCTTGGAGAAGAAAAATGGTATGATGATGTGTTTTCTGGCTATGATGATTCCATGGGACACTGGAAGACATATCATTTTACTGTACAGGACGATTATGGGAATGAGTATGAGGCTATATGTATTGAACCACATAAGGATACACCAAGGGAGAGTGAAACATTTACAGCAACAACAGAGTATGGAACAGATGATATAGAAGCAAGAGCAATGTTCTGGGCTGTAGGAGCTGGATGGGATGATGAAGACTGGGGTGTGCTTAAAGATTATCCTTATGAATTAAGATGGATTATAGCCCATCACACAATTGCCCTTGCAAACGGACAGGATGACTGGAATACACCTTTAAATGGCAATGGTACATTCTTGGGTGATGGAGAAGGGAAACTTGGCTGGGAATTGTGCCAGGAGCTTCTTAACATAGCATCCAATATAAGTCCTTCATCAGTAGGATACGAGTGCAGTCTTACATATCTTTCAAACGATTCCAGTGATAATCAGAGTCTTGGAATATATAATGATACTCCAGTTAAAGAATTTACCGGAAGTGTAAGATTTCATAAGAAGTCAGCAATGCCATCCATATCAGAGGGTAACAGCTGCTATAGTCTTGCCGGAGCTGAAATATCCGTATATTCAGATTCAGGCTGTACAGATTTGCTTGATACCCTTACGACAGGAGAGGACGGATATACAGGTTATTACAGCACAACATTCAGGGAAGGTGAAAGTGTAACACTTTACTTCAAGGAAACAAAAGCACCAAAGGGATTCCTTATTAATGATGAAGTGCGTTCGATAACACTTGATTCAGAAGACAGCTACACTGAGACAATAACAGATATGCCTGGTAATGACCCTGTTAGGCTATTATTAAAAAAGCAGACTGCAGATGGACATGGTTCTGGTAACACAAGACTTGAAGGGGCTGAGTATACAGTAAAGTACTATGATATTTTATCTGATACAGACCCAGCGCAGTCAGGAAGCACAGCTAAGTACACATGGGTATTTAAGACTGATGAAAACGGAAGAATAAGACTTACACCTGATTACCTCATTGAAGGCAGTGATGAGCTGGTTTCAGATGCTAATGGTGTATATGTATTGCCTTTGGGTACAATCACATTACGGGAAACAAAAGCTCCGGAAGGTTATCTTATTAATGATACAGTGTATGTAGCTCAAACATCATTAACAAACAATTATATAGTAACAACCAACCTTCCAACAGATGACAAGGCAGCGCAGGAGACTCCGTATGAAGGAACTATTAGCATCCAGAAATTCTTAGGTGGCAGTAATGCAGTAAAGGCTTCTGAACCTGATGCAGAGTTTCAGATTTATCTTAAATCTGCAGGAAGCTATGATGCATCACCGGAAGATTCAAGACAGACAATCACAACAGATGCCAATGGATATGCTATAACAAAGCGTCTTCCATATGGTACATACACAATTCATCAGACCAAAGGTAATAACAAGTACTACTTTATTGATGATATTGATGTGACAATCAGTGATAATAATGCCAATTACCATAAGATTCTTGAAAATACTCCGATAGAATTTTATCTTAAGATGGTAAAAAAGGACGCTGATACTGGTAACACAGTAAATGTAGTAGGTGCAACCTTTGAACTGTATGATGAGAACGGCTCGAAGGTATCATTTAAGACAATGACATCAGCCGGAGTACAGACCTTTGACAGCTTCACAACCAATGAAAACGGCTGCGTATATACACTGGAAAAGCTTCTTAAGGGTAACTATACCCTTGTAGAGACTAAAGCACCAGAAGGATATGTACTTGATTCAACTCCGGTATCATTTACGGTATCTGAAAACACATATACAGAAGATGGCGGAACTGAAATTGTTGTGGTTGAAAAGGCAGATAAGGCAGTAACAGGACAGCTTACAGTTACAAAGGTCGGTGAGGTGCTTGATAAGTGGGATGCAGCAACAGCAGACAATGATAATCACTTTGTCTATAAGAAAGCCAATATCCAGGGTGCGTCATTTACCCTTACTGCAAAGGAAGACATAAAGACAGCAGATAATAACGGATATGCTTACAGGGCTGGTGATGTAGTAGCAGAATTTACTACAGGAGCTGACGGAAGCTCTGTAATAGATAACCTTCCATTAGGAAGCTATGTATTAACAGAGACAAAAGCACCTGCAGGCTTTGTTATTGATACAGACCCGGTAGATGTAACATTTACATATGCAGGACAGACAGTGGATATTGTTAAGGATTCCAAGACTGTAGAAGATGAAAGACAGAAGATTGCAGTGGATGCAAACAAGACAGATGCTGCAACAATGAACCCTCTTCTTAATACAGTATTTGCCCTTTATGCAGATGAGGATATTGTCAATCATGATGGTACTGTAATTATTAAGAAGGGTGCAATGATTGAGAGACAGTCTACAAATGCATTAGGAAAGGCTGTATTTGTTTCAGACCTTCCATTAGGCCGTTATATTGTAAAAGAGATAGATTCTCCTACAGGTTATGGTAACAGATTTGAAGCAAAGACAATAGATGCAACATATAAATCACAGACTACAAAGGTGCAGACATTCTCATATTTCTTTGAGGATGACCATACAGAGATTGTCAGAACCCAGGCACTTGATACTACAACAGGTACACATCAGGGAGCATTAAGTGCTGATAATAAATATGTTGTTTCCGATCATGTTGAGTGCGATAATCTTTTCCCGGGAAAGACCTATACATTAAAAGGAACATTAACAGATAAGGAAACAGGAAAAGCTCTTAAGGATATCAACGGAAATGATGTGACGGAATCCGTCACATTTAATGCAACAGGCGTAAAGCAGGTTGTAACAGTTACATTCAGTTTTGAGGCAGAGCTTGCCGGAAAGACACTTGTAGCTTTTGAGGATATGTTCCAGGATGGAAAGAAGATATACACACATGCAGATATTGATGATACAGAGCAGACCGTGTATTATCCTGAAATCCACACCACAGCAACAGATAAAGCTTCACATACACATACAGGAGCTGTTGATGAGCAGACAACTGTAACAGATAAGGTTGAATATAAGAACCTTATTGTTGGAAATACATATGAGGTATCTGGAGTTCTCATGAATCAGGAAACCGGGGAAGCACTTCTTGATAAGTCCGGGGAAAAGATAACAGCCAAGACAACATTCAAGGCTGAAAAGTCAGATGGAACAGTCGAACTTGCTTTTACATTTGACAGTTCACTGCTTGCCGGTAAATCGGTTGTTGCATTTGAAGACATTTATAATGATAATATCAAAGTTGCTTTCCATACAGACATAAAGGACGAAGGACAGACAGTACATTACCCTGAAATCCATACCACGGCAACAGATGCAGCCACTAAGACACATACTGCAGCTCCTGACTTAAAGACAACAATTATAGATAAGGTTGACTATAAGAACCTTGTTCCCGGAGAAGCATATGAGATATCAGGTGTTCTTATGGATAAGACTACAGGAGAGAAGCTTCTTGATAAGAATGGAAATGCCGTTACATCCAAGACTTCATTTAAGGCAGAAAAAGCAGATGGAAGTGTAGATGTAACATTTACATTTGACAGTTCACTGCTTGCCGGTAAATCGGTTGTAGTATATGAAGACCTGTACAGCGGAGATAAAAAGGTGGTTTCACATGCTGATATTACAGATGAAGGACAGACAGTTAATTTCCCTGAAATCCATACCACAGCGACAGATAAGGCTACAGGAACACATACAGGTGTTGTTAATGAAAAGACCACAATAACAGATAAGGTTGATTACAGCAATCTTACCGTTGGAGAGAAATATAAGGTATCCGGTGTTCTTATGAACCAGGAGACAGGAGAAAAGCTTCTTGATAAGAATGGAAATGCGATTACATCTGAAAAGGAATTTACTGCAGAAAGCAAAGACGGAAGCATTGACATTGAATTTACTTTCGACAGCTCATTACTAGCCGGAAAGACAACCGTAGTGTTTGAAGACCTTTATAATGAGAATGTCAGGGTGGCTTTCCATACAGACATAAAGGACGAAGGACAGACAGTACATTTCCCTGAACTCCATACAACAGCAACGGACGCTGCTACAAAGACACATACTGCAGCTCCTGATGTAAAGACAACCATAACAGATAAGGTTGATTACAAGAATCTTGTAGCCGGAAACAGTTATGAGATTAAAGGTGTTCTTATGGATAAGACTACAGGAAAGGCACTTCTTGACAAGGACAAGAAAGAGATAACAGCTACAAAGAAGTTTACTGCTGAAAAGCCGGATGGAACAGTTGAACTTGCTTTTACATTTGACAGTTCATTGCTTACCGGTAAATCTGTTGTAGTGTTTGAAGACCTTTACAATGAGAATGTCAAAGTTGCATCCCATACAAACATCAAGGATGAAGGACAGACGGTTAATTTCCCTGAAATCCATACAACAGCGACAGATAAGACTACAGGAACACATACCGGTGTGGTTGATGAAAAGACCACAATAACAGATAAGGTTGATTACAGCAATCTTACCGTTGGAGAGAAATATAAGGTATCCGGTGTTCTTATGAACCAGGAGACAGGAGAAAAGCTTCTTGATAAGAATGGAAATGCGATTACATCTGAAAAGGAATTTACTGCAGAAAGCCAGAACGGAAGCATTAACATTGAATTTACTTTCGACAGCTCACTGCTTGCCGGAAAGACAACTGTAGTGTTTGAAGACCTTTTTAATGAAAAAATTAAGGTTGCCTCACATGCTGATATTAAGGATGAAGGACAGAGTGTACATTTCCCTGAAATACACACTACTGCAACTATTGACAGTGCAAAGAGCATTACGGAAAAAGGAAGCGTAATACTTAAGGATGTTGTTGATTATAAGAATCTTATAGCCGGAGAGAAATATAAGGTTAAAGGTATTCTTATGAATCAGGAGACAGGCGAGAAGTTCTTGGATAAGGACGGAAACGAGATTACAGGTTATACTGAATTTACAGCAGAAAAAGCAGATGGAAGCGTAGATGTAACATTTACTTTCGACAGCTCACTGCTTGCCGGAAATACAATAGTAGTCTTTGAGAACCTGTATGAAAACGGCATTAAGGTCATAGGTCATGCAGATATTAATGATGTGAACCAGACTGTTGAGATTGTTAAGACTGGTGATACAGGTAATGTATATAGATATGCTTTACTTGCGTTAATATCACTTGCAGTTATGGTAAGCCTTGTAATGGCAAAAAAGAGCAGAAATCAGAAGAATTAGAAATGTGACGGAATCCGTCACGCTATCCTGATGGACAGGATGGATAAGGAAAAAATATATCACACATATGGCAGGTGCTTTAAGCATCTGCCTTTTTTAGCGGAAAGGAGAGCAATAATGTTCTGTAATAAATGTGGAACAGAAAATCCGGATGAAGCTATGTTCTGCAGTTCATGCGGTAACAACATGAAGCAAAACAAATCCGGCAGACTAAAGCTTGAAAAAGTGCCGGAAGACAATGTGACGGAATCCGTCACAAATGAAGATGGAGGCAGTCAGGATACAACAGATTCAACAGTGACAGATGCCAAAAAAGCGGATGCAACAGACGGTGTTACAGAAAGCCTTACTCCTGATATGATTCCAGATACATTTAAGGAAAAGGAAGAAAAGCAGCTTGCACAGATAGTTGCTGAACTGCGGTCTGAGAACAAGCAGGCAGTACCAAAAAAGGATTGGTACATATATTCTTTAATGTCTGCTATTCCTGTTGTTGGATTTATCTTTTTTGCTGTCAGGAAGAAAGATAAGAATGAGAATAAGAAGAGTTTTGCAAAAGCCGGATTCACAATAAATCTTATTTTGTCAGTTGTAATTCTGCTGATAGCCGGAAGTACATTATATTTTGCATTTGGTGGAAAGATTACAATGCCTAAGAAGACAGCAAAGATAACAGAAGAATCAATTGAAGAGACCAGAGCAGCAGAGAGCAGCAGCGCAGCCAGAACAACATCTCAGGCAGTTTCAAGTACAGCAGCTACAAGCCCGGTTAAAAAGACAGAGCCGGTTAAGAGCTTTTCTTATGATAAGAACAGCAAGGCATTTACATTTGAACTGAATGGCAATACATTCAAGTATCCTGTTGCGGCAGCTTCAATCAAAGACATGGGCTATATATATGTAAGTAATACATTATCAAGTGAGACAGCAACACTTGATATGTATATGGACGCATATAAGAGTACGGTAATGATTAAATACAACACTAAAGCCGGAAACACTTCTGATTGTTATGCAATAGCGGTTGAATTGAAAGAAGGTTCAACATTTATGGGGCTTTCTACTGCAGCTACTTATGCAACAGTTAAGGAAGCATTTAAGGATGCTGACACAGAAGTAACAAGTGATTATAAGTCGGATACAGCGACAGGAATCCTGCAGTACATGTATGGAGACAGGATAATATCTGTAACACTGGATAATGGTTATGTTACAGGCGCATCAATACAATAGAATTGAAAGAAACGAGGTAGTTTGATATGAGAAGAGGAATAAGCCCAGTTAAAGTATTGGCAGTAATAGCAGTAGTTATAGTAGCACTTGTTTTGTGCATGATATTATCAAGGCTGATAGTCAGCATCAATCCGGTTGCGTTAAAAAGATGGTTCGGCATGATATTCTTTGTCATGTTTATTGTGCTTGCAGGATTGGGGGTATTCCTGGTTGGCAAGTATGTTGGTAGAGACAGATAAACAGGAGTAAGGGTCTGTGTTAAAAAGACACAGGCTCTTTTTTAATGCAAAAAGGTGACGGATTCCGTCACAGCCGTAAGGCAGAAAGGATAATCAGATGAAGAAACAGAAAATAAAATTGAGTGAAACACAGAGAAAGGCACTGCAGTTTTTAATGATAGCTGCATTTGTAAGCATATTTATATTTGTTCCTCAACTGACAGTGTTTGCGGAAGAGGGAGCAACAGACGGAGCAGCAATTGTTACAGGTGCTTTTAATAATCTTACAGCAATAATTACAGCAATAGTAAGTTCGATAGGTTCAATTATCCTATTGTGGGCTTTATTTGAAATAGGAGTATCTATGCAGAGCCAGGAAGGAACTATGCAGGCTATGGGATTTAAGCGAGTAGGCGGTGGTCTTGTAATGACACTTGCGCCACAGCTTGTTAGTGCAATTCTGGGGTAAAAATATGTATTAATGCTCGTGATCGGGAGCAGTATATTATGTTTTTACATAAATGCAGGACAGATTCTTATATAAAGGAATCTGTCCTTTTTAGCGGAAAGGAGAACCAATGAACATATTAATTAATCCGGTAGCGTTGGCAGCTCCACAATGGGTCATAGACCTGTTGTCTGGTGGTTCTATTTATACAATTGCTCAAGAGTTATGGAATTTTGTTATGGGAATAGTATATACGCTTATGGGTAAAAATGTGAGTTCGTTTACTACGCCTGCAGCTAATGCGTTCATGCAGCTTCTTGGGTTGGAAGGGAACATTGGAGCATGGGATTATGTTAAGAATACAGCATTTCCGCTGTTCCTTTCTATGGGTGCAGCATTCCTTAACATATTCACTCTTGTAGGATTCTGCCGGCAGGCAAGTAACCTGAAAGAAGGAATAACAATGGAAGCGTGGATAGAGCTTTTTATAAAGCTCATTATTGCAAATATCCTGATGGTAAACAGTCTGGATATAATGCAGGAGTTTACCGGCTTTGCAATTACGACAACGAAGGTGTTGCTGCCAAAGGGAGTTCCTTCAGTAATAGGCGGAGACTATGATGTTGGATTCAGGCTGGCAATGATAATGCTTGCCCCTATATATCTTATTATATCAGGAGTCTGCTCGATAACAGTGCTTATAGAAGTACTTGGAAGATTCCTTAATCTTTTCATGCTTATATCGGTTGCACCTACTGCATTGTCAACGCTTTCAGGCGGAAGAGGAATTGAAAATTCTGCGATAGCATGGTTTAAAAGCTTTCTCACAAGTACACTGCAGATAATAGTAATTGCACTTGTAATGCAGCTCTGTAGCGGTCTTAATGCAGCACTGACAGGCATGTGTAATTCAGGTCTGCTTGCTTCATGGTTTGATGGTGCAGTGGCAGTAATATTATCGTTTATATTTATGCCGTTTATGGCAACTGCAGTAAAGTCAAGCGATAACTTTTTAAAGAGAGCATTTGATTTAAGATAATGTGACGAAAGGACAATGTATGAAAATTAATATTAATAAAGACTTCCTGAAGGAATATAAAAACGATTTCTGGAAGGGCTTTTCAATGACAGATATTGTACATATAGCAGAAGGATTTATATGTGCAGGTGCGGTTGTAGCCGTACTTGTGCTTGGATTCAAGATACCGCTTACCATAGCAATATATTGTGCTGTGCCGGTAGCTGCACCTGTCATATTTATAGGATTTTACAAGTATCAGGGTTACTTATCTGTCAAAGAGCTTGTAAAAGAATATATGTATACAGGCAATACTAAAAGACTTCTGTATGAATCGGAAGAGACAGAACCAGACAGAAAATTTCAAATCATAAGAAACATTAACAATAAGGACAAAGCTAAGAGAAAAAGGAAGGGGGCTTAACCGTGGCATTTTATATGAATCCGGCTAAAAGATTCAGCGACAGCATAACACTTACAACAGCGCCGGTAAAAACACCTAAAAATACCAGAGAAGCATTGTTCATTCATAAGGCATATCCTAATGGCATTTTCCAGATTGAAAATAGCAAAGGAGCTGTACTTTATGACAGGTGCTACACATTCACAGACATATCATATGTAAACAAAGATGATGAGGACAAGGCAAATGTCCTTCTTTCATTAATGGATTTTTTAAAGGGAATGAGTACATCATTTAAGATAACAGTGTCAAATCAATATCAGAATATGACACAGTTCGTTAATGATATATTTACCGACATTAACAGAAGTGACTATCCGGAGGTAAGCGAAGGCATAAGCATGTGGATTAAGGAAAAGATGGAAAATTCTGACCTTCATGATTTGAACCGGGTGCTTACGCTTACAATTACAGTCAGAACAAGGACATATGATGAGGCAAGAAGCTATTTTCTTGGAATGGATACAGAACTGGAAAGACTGTTTAGCGCAATGAGAAGCATAATAGTTCCAATGAAGGCTGAACAGAGACTGAATATGATTCGTAATTTCTTCTACCAGGAAGAGAAGAAGGAATATGATTTCAACCATGATGCATTGTATGATGTTATTCCTGTGTCAGTAGACCAGTATAGGGATTTCATGATGTTTAATAATGACACATATGTATCAGTGTTGTTTGCGAGAGACTTTGATACTGCACTTGATGATGGAAAGCTCATACATACAATATCTGATACTTCTTACCAGTCATTCGTTACCATTGATTATGCGCCTGTGGAACACTCTGTAACAAGAAGCATGCTAAGAAGTGCTTATGGTAATAACGAGAGGGCAATAAGCCAGGAAGCGGATTCCAAGAAAAGCAATAATCAGGCTGTTACAGGAATCTCGTATAGTAAGAAGAAAAAGAGAGCAGAGCTTGAAGGATATATGGACCAGCTCGATGATGATTCTGAGGAATGTATACAGGCAGGTCTTTTGGTTGTTGTTACTGCAGGAAGTGAGGATGAGCTTGCTGCAAGAATAGAATCAATGCAGCGTACAGCCAAAAATGTCGGTGCATATCTTGAAACATATAACTATGTGCAGCTTAAGGCATTTAACACAGCACTCCCAACAGGTGTCAGACAGGTAAAGAAGATGAGAAGCTTCTATACATCTTCACTTGTAGCATTACAGCCGTTTTTTGCGCCGGAAGTAACAGAGCCGGGTGGGATATTTTACGGAATTAACAATACTACAAAGAATCTTGTATTTGCTAACAGAAAGTCACTGACATCACCTCAGGGAATAATTATCGGACCGACAGGAGCAGGAAAGAGTTTTCTTATTAAGGAAACAGAAATAACACAGACACTTTTATCCACAGATGACGACCTCCAGATAATAGACCCACAAAATGAAACACAGAATGTATGTGCCATGTATGGTGGTCTGTTCCTTGATTTTACTCCTAAATCAGATATACATATAAATCCTATGGAAGTACCATTAAGTCTGTTTAAAGCCGGAACAAAGAAGGACAGAGAGCTGTTCATAGCAGATGTAACAAAATGGGCGACAAGCTTTACCGAAGCCATAATGAAAAAGATAGTCTATACACAGGAACACAGCAACTTCATTGAGCAGGCAGTACAGAATGTGTATGACAAGGTTTTTAGCCGTAATAATCTTATACAGCCTACAATTAAAGATGTCCGTAAGGAGTTAATGATACTTGAGGATAATAACGAAAATGTTCATGATAAAAAGATTATTCATGAGATGGTAAACTGCCTCTACAGTTATACAGATGGTGTATATGATATGTTTGCATATCCATCAGATGTAGATATAAGTACTTACAGACTTGTAGCATTTGGTCTTAAGAATGTTGATGAAAATTACTGGCAGCCAGTAATGATATCAATTATGTTCTTCCTCTCAATCAGGATGAACTACAATCAGGAACTGCAGAAAGCTACACGACTTGTTGTGGATGAAACACAGGTTGTAACCAGGAATGCTTCATCAGCACAAATACTTCTTAATGCTGTAATCACATACAGAAAGTTTGGCGGTATTGTTACACTCGCCATGCAGAATCTTACACGAGCACTGGAAAATCCTGATTTAAGGGATATGTTTCAGAATTGTGGGTATAAGATGTTCTTCCAGCAGGTAGGAGAAGATGCGGAAAGGCTTTCAAAAATTCAGGATTTGACCCAGGCAGAATATGATGCCCTAAAAAGTGATAGACCTGGAAGGTCTGTAATGGTATGGGGCAAGAAGGTTATAATTCTTGACAGTCTTATGAGCAAGGATAATCCACTGTATGAAGTTTTCTCTACGAACTTCCATGAGAAAGCGGAAAAGGCTCGAAAGGAAAAAATGAAAGAGGCTGCTTATGGGGATTAATTTTGCTGATGAAAAAGTAAATGTAAAATCAATACCACAGTTTGGTTCGACAAGGAAGATTCTTAATCCGGTTGAAGAAGAAATAAAGAAAAGCGGTCTTAAGATTCCCAAGCCAGAATATGAAAGACTGTCTGTAGAAAATTACATGACAAAGGAAGAATACAAAGCGTTTTCTTCCCTTTCACCTTCACAGCAGAAGAGAGCATTTGAGGTGTTCAAACAGTCTCCTGAATATAAAAGATTTAAGAAGAAGCTGGATGCACAATCAGAATTGTTATCAAAAAATGTGACGGATTCCGTCACTTTTTTTGATGAGAAAAATAAAAAGAATGAACAGCCTTATACAGATAATCAAAATTATTCATACAGGATAAATGAGCAGGAGGCTTCTTATTCTGCAATGGAAAATACCAAAAAAGCCGGAGAGCAGACTGCAAAAAAAGCTGCTGAAAATGGAGCAAAGACAGCAGCACAGACAGGTGCGGCTGCCGGTTCTGGTGGAGCAAGTGAGATAGCCAAAGAAGCAACAGAGGCAGTGAAAAAATATGCAGATACATTAAAGGATGCATCATCACAGCCTGAATCAGACCCGACAGATTATCAGACGGAGCATTCGTCAGATATTGCAATATCTAAGTCGGGGATGGGAACGATACAAAAAATAACAGCAGTTATCATGGCATTTGCGGCTGCTTTGATATCACAGCTTGGAGTTATTCTTCTTCCTCTGCTTATCGTGTTAGCCGTTGTTATAGTTATTGTTTCTCTTCTTGTTGCACTTATATCATCAATTGCCGGAGCTGTTAAGGATGCATCATCTGCACAGGTCATTGCAGGATTATACAGACAGCTATTATCAGATAATACAATAAGTTATACGCAGGATGTAAAAGACGCTGCAGTCAATGAACAGATAGAAGATTATGTGAATTATCTTCTTGCGATAATGGAAGTTGAGTCACACGGAATTGGAACTGATGTAATGCAGTCATCAGAATCCGCAGGACTTCCACCTAACAGCTTCAAGACACCACAGGAGTCGATTGCACAGGGAGCAAAATATTTTGCTTCATGCGTCATGAAAGCATCTGAAAAGGAATGCGATATAAATACTGCAATACAGGCATACAATTTTGGAACAGGATTTATTGATTATGTTGCAGAAAACGGCAAGGTATATACACTTGATTTGGCAATAGCATTTGCTGAAGAAAAATCCGGAGGGAAACAGGTTGCTTATAAAAATCAGATTGCCATTAATTACAATGGTGGCTGGCGTTATGCATACGGCAACATGTTTTATGCGCAGCTTGTCAATCAGTACATATACAATTATGATAATGCAACTGTACAGAAGATTGTTGATGAAGCAATGAAATATTCAGGATGGGATTACATATCAGGAGGAAGTTCACCTGATGATGGTGGTTTTGATTGTTCAGGTCTTGTTCAATATGTTTATGGTAAGGCAGGAATAAATCTGCCACGATTAGAGAAAGACCAGTACGAAGCCTGCGAAGAAATTGAAGAAGAAAATATCCAGCCGGGAGATTTGATTTTCTATAAAAATGAAACATCGAATGGCGAGATAGGGCATGTTGCAATTTATCTTGGCAATGGAAAAGTTTTTGAGGCAGGAGACCCGGTTGGAATATACAGTGCAACAGATGAGTGGCATAAAACGAACCAGCTTCATGTCGGAAGAGTGAAAGGAATTGAAGATGCTGGCAGTGAAAGTGATGATTAAAAGTGAAAGGACTAAACGGACATGACAGATAAAATTTTAGCAAAGATTAATACAGAATATGAACTGTTCTTCATGCAGATGATGAGCTGTACAAAAGAACTTCTGTACTCACGAAGCAGAGAGATTGAAACGAAAAAAGCTATCACATCTTTCTTAAGAGACGAGGTGAAAAATAATAAAGACATCAAGCTTATAAGGATGAGTACATCAATCAATCTTCTTGACGAGTTTTACAGATATGCAACAGACCATGAAGATATTTCTCTGGATGAAGCAATGAAAATTTATATGAAAAATTACACGGATTAATTTAAGCCCCCTAAAAAAATCGGAAGATTTTTTTAAGAAAATATTTAAAGCCTTTTACAAGAATACGCAAAAACCGGAGCGCAGATTTTTAAAATCAGCGTTCCGGTTTTTAGAAAATTTAAGGAGAAAATTTTCATGAAGGAAAATAAAAGTGTGATGGAAAAATGTAAATATCTGTGCCATGTGCTGTGCCAGAGGGTCTTAGGGATACTCCCTAACAAGGTTGCAAGCCACTTTTTAAGGGGCGATTTTGTATGACAAAATGCGTATCTTGCAAAAAGAAGTAGGAAAAATTGTGGAAAAAGTGTAACAGAGGGCGAAAATGTAACAAAATCTGTTACACGCAGTCAGGCTCTGTGTTACAGGGGTGTAACAAAAATGTAACAGGGTGTAACAGTGTAACAGGCATGTAACAAAAATGTAACAGCACATGTTACACATTTTGTAACAGATGTAACAGGCAACGATAAGAAAGGAGACAGTGAAAATGTCAAGGTTAGTAAGAGTATCTGATGATATCTACAGTGCGTTAGAAATCATGCAGCCGGATGGGTGGAGCATGCCGAAAACAATTGATGCAATGCTCCGTCCTGTTATCAATGCAATAAGCAGAGTGGTAACAGAAAATGGAGATTCACAAGAAGAATTTCCAGTGAGGGTTAAGAAAATTACAGAAGAAATTATTGAGGTTCTTCCACAGGTTCTGTCACAGGATGAAGTGAAAAATGATTCAGAAATTTTTGAAGAACCAGATGAAAATATTTCATCAGAGGAACTGGAAATTGTCTATGAAGAAATCGAAAAGTTAAAGCAGAAGGTGAAAATAATTGAAGAAAAAATATCCGGAGGTCGCATTGAAAATATATCCGAACCGGAGAAAAATCTTCTAAAACTTTTTGCAGCCACACCCACAAAGGAGTCTCCCAGTTGCACCGGATTCTTTGGAGAGCCGTATGTAGAAGCTGCACCGGATGAGATAAGATATTATACGCAGTATGTAACGAAAAGGATTCCAGCAAGCCTTCCTTCAAATAATGGATGGAATAATTTCTGCTGGACACTCGACATAGAAAAACATCAGGGAGCATTGCTTAGAAATGCAGAAAATATAATTGCAAAGTTTTCAGTTCCTGATAAAAAAATAATGATTACATCTGATGAAATGGTGTTCGTCTGGTATGACTTTGAAGGAACATTTGATGAAATGATTGCAGAGTGTGAGAAGCGTGTTGCAAAAAAATATGCAGGAAGGGAAACACTCTGGATTATGAAAGGACTATCACATATGACAACACCACAGCGTGATGAGTTAAGATTTAGACAGCAGATAGTAAATAATGAAATGAGAAAGAGAGGATTAAAAGAATATGACACTGTCAGCATTATCTAAAAAAATTGAAAAGGTTGAAAATGAAATTAGCAAATATCAGAAAATTATTTCTGACAAGAAAAAGGAACTTGCTGAATTGAAAAAGCAGCAGCATCTGTTACAGGTGCAGGAAAAACAGAAGATGGGAGAGAACTTCATTTCCACTCTGGAAGAAAAACTTGGAACAGAAGTGACAGACGAGATGCTTAAGAAATTTCTTGCGATTGCAAACGAAAACGCAGGTGAAAGTTCAAAAGTTTCTAATGAAAATGATGATAATAATTCTGAAAGCATTAATGAAAGCACGACAGAAAATATGACGGACTCCGTTACATATAATCATCAGACATACTAAATAAATTGCATGATAAAAATGGGATGGCAGAAATAAATGCCATTCCATTTTTTACTGCAGGAAGGATTGATGTATGGATAAAAAGGAAGGTCGACACAGCATAAGAATCATTGTGCGCATGACAGAAAATGAATACGAAAAGTTTGATACACTTTATAAAAAAGCGAAAGAAAAATCGGACGGATTAAGAAAGAGTGACTTCATGAGGTCGCAGCTAATTTATGAAAATAATGAAAGACAATTGAAGGAAATCATGAACGAACTCCGCAAGCTACGCACAGAATTTCATCAGGGGTTATTAAGACTTACCGCATATAATGACAAGGAATCTGTTGAACACATGAAAGAACTTCTTACCCAGGCTGATGAAAAGATAGATGATATTAAAATAAGACTGGAGGCAGTAGATGGCGACAACGATACTTAAAAATATAAAAGAAGCTGCAAAGGGAAGACCATCACAGCATCTTATTAATTCAATTAAATACATAATGAATCCTGATAAAACAGAAGGTGGTCTGTGGGTAGGAAGCAATGCAGGGGTTACTCCTGATGAAATATACGACTGCATGATGAGTACAAAAAAAGAATATGGAAAAGAGAACGGCAGGCAGGGATATCACTATGTAATATCCTTTCCTCCGGGAGCATGTGATGAAGCAACATGCTATAAAGTAGGCAAAGAATTTTGCGAAGCTTACTTTGGTGACGGCTACGAATATGTCTTCGCTGTTCATAACGACCATGAACATATGCACTGCCATATTGTTTTTAATTCTGTAGGAAGATTGGACGGAAGCAAGTACAGATATGTTAATGGTGACTGGGAGAAATATATACAACCTGTGACAGATAAAATAACAGAAAAGTATGGGCTTGGCAGACTTGAATATGATAAATCTGACAAGAGAGTTGGAAAGTCTTATGCAGAACATTCTGCAGGTAAAGCAGACAAGTTCACATGGAAAAAGATAATAAGACTTGATATAGACATGGCAGTATCCGTATCAAACAATCTGCAGGAATACTTTGATGAAATGAAAAGAATGGGCTATGACATGCGCATAGGTCAGTCTGAAAAACATGGAGAGTATGTATCTTACCATCATCCGGCAATGAAGGAGGTTGATGGTAAGACTTCTAAGAAAGCCAGAAGAGATTATAACTTAGGAATTGGTTATACATTTGCAGATGTTAAGAGAAGAATCATGCAGCCAGATAAAGATATAATTCCTTCAGATATGGTTTATGTAAAGGATAGGCTTACTACTATTACGGAACACAAGGACTCAAGATTTCAGGTGTGTGCAATAATGCGTTACGGACAGGCAAGCCAGTACCACTATTTTGATTTGCAGCTAAAAGAGCAGATAAGGGTAAGACAGGATTTGATCGGAATCGATAAGCTGCTTGAAGAATGTAATTACATTTTGGATAACGATATAAAGAGCGTGGAACAGGCAAAGGAAAAACTGGATGCAGTAAAGCAGGAGATAAAGACAGTAAAGGATTTAAAAGGCGACAGGACATATTCTGACGCAGATATTAATGTAGACGATTTAAGAGTAAAAAATGAGTATGAAGACATCTACAGAAAACTTATTAGTGCCAGGGCAGAAATGACAGATGAAGAATACGAAACGCTGTCTGATAGGCTGGAAGAAATAGAAGCAGCTCATCCGGACATTGTAAAAGGAAATTTAACAACTGCTTCTGAATATGATAAAAGACTTGAAATGCTCTACGCAGAAAAGAGAATACTTTCAAGAATCATAAAGGAAGCAGATGTGACGGAATCCGTCACGCAAAGACCGCTGGTTAAAATCGCTGCTGAAAGGTCAATGAAAAATACAAAGGCAGTTCAGGATAATATATCAGAGCAGGCATCCGAAAATGTGACGGATTCCGTCACACAGAATGTACCGAAAGGGGGATTATAAAATATGGAACTTACAGAGGAACAGAAACTTGTAACAGGAATAGCGGATTATTTTAATATCGAAGTACCGGATATCATATCTGAATATGTGACGGATTCCGTCACGGTGCAGAGAATGATATATGCAATAGTAACGGTTAGGAATACAGATAGACTAAAGAGACTCTATAATGCTAATAAAAATACATTTTATGATGCCGTACAGAATTACAATTCAGAAGCATACATGGAAAATGACAAACTGGCTTCACAGATAAAGGAAGCTAATGACCTTGCCGTTAAAGTGACGCAGGCAAATATTGAGATAAGAGACCTGTTCCAGAACCAGGTCAAGGCTGCATATGATAAGGAGAAGGAAACACAGAAGAAGCTTATGGAGCAGTACCAGCTTACGCTTAATGAAAAGGAAAGAGCCTACAAACTTATGATGACACAGCGTGATGAGGCACGACAGGAAATAAAGAATCTGGAATATAAGCTTTCGCAGGCACAGGACAGGATAAATATGAGCAGTGTAGCTTCTGCAAAAGATGAAGCTGATAAGAAAACAGGCAGATTACACAGACTGTTTGAGAAAAGAAAAAGGAAGGATGAAAATGCAGCTTACATATATGATGCATTTGTAAAAGAGATTGCAACGGATAAACGCTTTTCTGCAGAACAGAAAGACTTCCTGATGCGCTGCATGGAAGATGGTATTGCATATGAAGAAATAAGAAGAATCGCAAGACCGGAGCTGGATGTTGAAATGATGGAACGCCTGGCGAATTACTACAGGAAAAAGATAAAATAACCTTGTAAAATATTGCAAAAACCCTTTCAATTTCCTTGTATGTATTCAAAATAGAATTTTTGATACAGATTGTACCAAACTGGACTAGATTGGACTAATTAGATATGCTACTCTATACTTGCATTAAGTGTAAGGAACACAGATAAATAAGACTAAATGAGACTGGATGAGACTAATTAGATGTGTTACATTATACTTGCAAGAAGTATAAAAAGAGGATTTAAAACAGGTGTGAATCTGCTTAGGCAGGTTTGCACCTTTGTTTTAAGTCCTTTTTTTATGCAAAAATGTGACGGAATCCGTCACAATTATTATCTAATCCAGACAGAAAGGACGGTAAATTTTATGACAAAGAATGAAGTAATCGAATTAGTTAAAAGTGGAAGATTAAGAGGTTTCCTGCCGCCGGAAATGGCACAGTATGAGGTTAATGTAGAGCAGATGGGTTCATACACAGGAATCGTTCTGGTTAATCCTGAACAGAAAAGCGCTGCATACCCGGTGTTTAATCTTGACAGGGCAATGGAAAGACTGCAGTTTATTAATTCAGAGGAAGAAGTGGCAGAATTACTTGCAGGAAGCATGAACCGATTCATACAGGCTGCACCACAGGGCAATATTGATATTGAAGGATTAAGGGAGAAGTTATCAAGCTATGAGGCTGCAAAGCCTTATATATTCATGGATGCCGTATCACATAATTACAGCAATGACAGAGCTGTTGTATATGAAAAGAACGGCATGAAGTTTGTCCCTAAACTCATGGTATCCAACGGAACGCAGGAGAGGTCAGTGTCGGCAATACCAAAGGAATGGCTCTTAAGGCAGGGAATAAGCGAAGAGAGACTTATCCAGGATGCCATATCAAACACAGCAAATGTCACATCTGTATCAATAAATTCCATGAGTGACATATTTTCTAACATGAATGCTGATTTTGAGATTTCAGCTATGCCAGAGACAATGCTTGTCGTAACCAACGCAAATAAAACAGGGGGTGCATCTCTTATTTTAGATGATAATGTAAGACAGCGGGTATCAGAGCTTTACGGTGGTAATGACTTCTTTGTTATCCCTTCATCAATCCATGAAGTTATAACACTTCCGGTTGGTAATAATATATTAAATTCTGCGGGTACTTTCAGTCCGTTCCAGCCGGATTCTGAAACACTGCAGTCAATCATGGAAATGGTATCCGAGGTTAATGAAACGCTTGATGATGAGGAAATATTAGGATATTCGGTAAGCATATATGATGCAGATAAACATGAGCTTGAAAAAGGTACAGAATACTGCATCAATAAGCAGATTGACAAGGTAAGAAACTTAAGAATCAATGAACTTAAAGAGATGGGAGAAATACAGCCGGATATCAAGCCGGATAATGATAATCCTAAATTATAATGTGACGAATTGTGTCACATTGTGACGGAAACCGTCATAAGCACATATCAATATTAATCAAGGGGCAGGCATGTAAAATTGTCTGTCCTTTTTAAGAAAGGAGCGTATATGGACAAAAATGTATATGGAAGCCTGATAAGCAGGTTAAGACAGGATAACAACATGACAACACAGGAGCTTGCTAATATTCTTCTTATTACACCAGAAAAAATGATGAGAGTGGAAGCTGGGGAAGAGATACTGACAGACAGCGAGCTTACGCTGTGTGCCAATGTACTTGACGCATCAAGTGCCGCTTTAAGGAAAGGTGAGTACAGACCAAGAACCACAGCGGCAGAACTGGAAGAAAGCCTCGGAAAGTTTCAGGAGCTTTACAAAGCTGCGGCAAAATCAGAAGCAGCCATACTTGATATGTTGCAGGAACTTAATCCATCCGAGAGATATCGGGGAAGATATCTTGACGAACAGACAGCAACAAGGACTGCTGGCTTTGCAATATATGACAGCCTGACTGCTGATTATGTCCGTGATGAAAAGGGTGAGCCTCTTATGTATGCAACAGCAAAGGAAGCTTTTCAGGCAGTAAAAGAGCTTGAAGAAAAATATGAGCAGGAAAAGACTGCATCCGAAAATGTGACGGAATCCGTCGCAACTGATATCACTGATGAAATCAGTGCAGACAGTGAGAATACACCTGACATAACAGATGAACCGGACCTTGAACAGACTGCAGGAATTAAAATGTAATATGTGACGGAATCCGTCACGGAAAGGAAATGACAATGAGTGAATACAGCAACAGCATTTATGCTGACTATGGGAAAATTGCAAGAGGCATGAGAATGTATTTTAAGATAAGCCAGCCGGCAATGTATGCAACAATAAAGCTTATACAGTTCATTGCAAGGGGTGTAAAAGCAAAGTTCTTTGATAAGGATATCACAGAAAATTTCACAAAGTTTCTCAAAGAAACTGGCGGTGATTACAGCATATTCAGAGTGCCATTTAAGGAGAGTGATACCAGGGAAGCTGCGATCGGAAACATTAAAAATTATCTTGATAAGGCAGGTGTGAAATACTGCATACTGGAATCTGTAAATGATGAAGATAAGGCGGTGCATGTAAGCATTGCCAGAAAAGATGAGCAGAAGTTTAATGTAATGTTTACTGACTATATCAAAGCGAACCTTACATCTGATAAGGAACTTAATTCAAACGACCTTATTAATCTTACAAACGGTAAGACAACAATAGTGTCTGTTCCGGATGCAGCCCTTGATGTAATGAAAAATGCACTTACAGAAACGAAAGTAAATTTTGCAGAGCTTGCTGACCTTATACCGGATGATGGAGAAAAGCAGTTAAGGGTTGCTACGGCAGACTTAAATACAACAAAGCAGTGCTATGAGAGCTATAAACACTCTCTTATAAAAAATGCTTCTTCAGATGTGACGGAATCCGTCACAAATGTACCGGATATGAAGATATACTCCGAAGATGATTATTTAAACACTGCAAGAAGAAGCCCGGATGAGTACATGGAGTCTGCATCAGATGAAATTAAGGCACAGATAGCAGAGTTTGAGCAGCTTGAAGCAACAGAAGCAGAGAAAGCCATGCAGAAATGGGATATGGAAATACAGGACAGCAAGAATGTAAACTGTCAAGCACTAAGAGGCAACATGGCATTTTCGGAAATATCCATTGATAAGGAAACACTTGTTGACCGTAACAATATTAATGCACAGCTTGAGCAGAGATTTCCCAACTTCTTCTTCTGTACAGTGCCGGGAACTAAGGGAGAGCAGACATTAATGCTTCCAAAGAACCAGGTTTTTGCTGTAAATGATGCAGACAAGGCAAGATATATTGCATTTGTAAACAACCAGAAGCCGGCGAAGCTGTGGGTAAAAGGTGAGCCGGATGGCGGAACTACATACAAGACCGGAAAAGAGTTGTTTGAAAAATTCGATAAGCACGACAACAATGCTGAACTTACAAGAAATATATCGAAGGCACTTGAAGCTGCTCCAGTGCCAAAAGCTGCCCCAGTAAAGTAATTTTAAATGTGACGGAATCCCACAATGCAACACTACTGTCACAATGTAACATTGATGTCACATGAGAGGAGGATAAATCATGGATATATCAGATGACAAGATGAATGTATATAAAGACCTTGCAAGAAAATGTGAGAGCTTTGAACTGTTTAAGTGGATTGTCGGAGACAAGGAATCCTGGATGACCGAAGCAGGAAAGGCAGAGACAGAAACAATGCTTAAGACAATCTACAACGGAGTACATATTACAGACAAGCAGAGACTGTTCGTGGATATGGACGGAACACTTGCAGAGTTTAAGACTGTGGATACACTGGAAACACTATACGAAAAAGATTACTTCATTAACCTTAAGCCTAATGAAAATGTCTTAGGAGCAATAAAGCAGCTTATTGCAGATAATGATTTTGATGTATATATACTGTCTGCATATCTGACAGACAGCCGCTATGCACTTGAAGAAAAAAATGCCTGGCTTGATAAATATCTGCCGGAGTTGCCGCGGGAAAAGAGACTCTTTGTACCATGCGGAACAGACAAGAGCGTTGCAGTTCCGGGGCTTATAAGACCAGATGACTACCTGCTGGATGACTATACCAAGAATCTGTCAGAATGGGAGCCTCCGGCAAGGGGAATAAAGCTGATTAACGGAATCAATCATACTAACGGAACATGGCAGGGAGATAAGATACAGTTCACACATGCACCGGAAGAATTAAGCAGCATGATTTCAGATGTCATGAAAGGATGGACACATTTTTATGAAGACAGGATTGTGACGGATTCCGTCACAATGCACAGCACAAAAAATGACAACAGGAGTGAATATGATATTGAGATAACAGAGGTTCTGCAGAAAGTGGTAAGCACGAAAGCTGCAAGTCTGCAGGAAGCAATACAGGATGTTGAGGAGCAATATCATAATTCAGAAATCATTCTTGATGCAGATGATTTAAAAGAAACTACCATTGAGGCAGCCCATCCGCAGCTGGATGAGGAAATAACAACAGATTTAAGAGGTATTTTTTTGTGATGTAAAAATCCAGTGTGACGGAATCTCGTCCTAATGTGACGGAATCCGTCACATGTGAGATAGGAGGATGATAATATGTTAGATGTAAAATACGCAGGTTTTGGCGGATATATGGAAGTTCCCTGTTATGAAGATGAAAACGGAAAGCTGTATTTCGATGAGAATAATGGAATAGGCGGTTTAAATCTATATACAGGAGCATATAGGGATGAGTTCGGGGATATCTTAGGAGAGCCAGATAAGAAGGTAACAGAAGATGTAAGATGTGCAGAGCCGTTTGCAAGACATACAAGGGAAAATGATTACCGGATGCTTGGCAGGCTGAAACAGGATTGTGAATATTTCCTTGGGTACGGAGCTGGAAATGAAGATGCACTGTACTATAAGAATGTTGCGGCTCATTGTGATGCAATGGAAAAGCTGTGGAACTCATTTTCAGAAGCTGATAAACCGGAATGGCTTTCAATGGAAGATATAAATGAGTACAGGCATGTAATGACCAAAGCACTTGAGGATAAAGAAAAGAACAACCTTACGGCATGTGTTGATGGGCTTACAGCAGCACTTGACGCATCAAATAAAGTGCTTGAAGCATCACAGAATACAGAAACAGAAGTGACAAAATCTCGTTCCAATGTGACGGAATCTCGTCCTAATGTGACAGAATCCGTCACATGTGAAATGCAGGAAACGGAAGAAGAATATAAAGAAGAAGCAATACCAAGATTATAAGGCAGGCACATAAAAGTGTCTGTCTTTTTGTATGGAGGAATAAGCAAATGGATATCCAGATAACCAGACTTAAAGAGTACATAGAAAAACAGCCGGAGGATTTCTTTGTAACGGCAGACCTCACAGCCCTTACAGATAAGATGGATGGGATAGACAGGAAAGAGGTGAAGGAAGATGAACATAGATACAGTTAAGGCGCAGGAGAATCTTGATGAACCTGAAAAGGCGTTTGAACTGGATAATGTAGCCGTAAGACTTGTAAGAAGCAGAGAACCACTTGTGTCAGATGAACCATTCAGCAATCCAGACAGCGTTGTAAGGGCACTGTCAGAACAGATGAGGGATTTTGACAGAGAGGTGTTAGGAATAATAAATCTTGACAGCAGAATGAGACCGATAAATGTAAGCTTTGTATCTGCCGGAGCTGTGAATGGTACATTGTCACACCCAAGAGAGATATTAAAAGCCGCAATATTATCCAATGCGGCAAGCATGATGCTCATACACAATCATCCAAGCGGATATCTCATACCAAGCAAGATGGATGTGCAGATGACAGACCGCATGATTCAGCTGTGCGACATGGTTAATATTCCTCTGATGGACCATATTATTGTGGGTGGGGATAAGGAAGAATATTTCAGCTTTTCAAGCCAGAAGGTACTGCCAGAAGCAGATAATTATTTTACAGAAAATTATCTTAATCTTGAATTTACCATGCGGCCGGAAAGACAGGATAAAGAGCTGCCTGATGATTACAATGGACTTATGCCTGTAATAGAAGAACCGCAGGCTGCATACAACCGTGAAGACCGTGTAAAAGAAATAACACAGCAGCTTGAAGATGGAATAAAAGATATGTTTACCAGTGAAAAATACATGGGTTATCTAAACACAATGTCTAAATTCCACGGATACAGCCTTAATAACACGCTCCTTATTGCAGCACAGAATCCGCAGGCTTCACTTGTAGCTGGCTTTAAGTCATGGGGAAAGAACTTTGACAGACATGTAAAAAGAGGAGAAAAAGCAATAAAGATACTAGCCCCAGCTCCTTATACAAGAAAAGTTCTGCATGAAAAGGTAAATCCTGATACCGGGGAAATAATCCTTGATAAGAATGGTAATCCGGTAAAAGAAGAAACAGAAATAAAGCTCACATCATTCAGGGTTGTGTCCGTGTTTGATGTCTCCCAGACAGAAGGTAAGGAACTGCCAAGCATGGCACATGATCTTGAGGGCAATATAAATGATTACCTGCTGTATATTCAGGCACTTAAAGAAGCATCAGGTGTTCCTATTCACTTTGAGGAAATAGATGGTGATGCTCATGGGTATTATAACCGGGCAACAGACAGCATAGCAGTTAAATCAGGAATGAGCGAAAGTCAGACCGTCAAAACAATGATACATGAGATAGCACATTCAATACTGCATAATGACAATGTAGCTGATGCCGGAGAGAAGAACAGAAGGACAAAAGAGGTAGAGGCTGAAAGTGTTGCATATACAGTATGCAAACATTTTGGCATAGATACCTACGATTATTCATTCGGTTATATAGCCGGATGGTCGGCAGATAAGGAGTTGAGTGAGCTTAAAGCCTCACTAGAAACAATAAGAAAGACTTCATCAGGTCTTATAACCGGCATTGAAGAGAAGCTTGAAAAGCTAAGACTTGATAAAGATATGAATGTATCAGAGCAGGCATCTGAAAATGTGATGGAATCTCGTCCCAATGTGACGGAATCTCATCCCAATGTGACGGAATCCGTCACAGGTGAATTACAGCACAGCAGGGATATGATGATAGCAGCTCTTGGGAGTACAGGTGACCTTCTTTCTTCATATGAAAATAAAGCTTCTGGGAATGTGACGGAATCCGTCACAGTTGTAGCAGAAGAAAAAGCCGGATATGAGAGCCGTATGCCTGTCAGGAAAGCTATAGAAAACAGAGAACATACATATCATAGTGCATATGCAGATATTGGAATGGTACTTGATAACTATACTACAGATGAATTAATAGAATATCTTAAGAATAATGAGCCTGGCGGGGAAAGTTCATTAAGAAACTATGTGGAAAGCCAGATAATAGGTGCGCAGATTAACAGGGAGCGTTACCAGTCAGAAATTAATATTGTGACGGAATCCGTCACAAAAGATATGCCTGATGAGCCTGATATCAAACAGGTGGCAGGAATGAGAATATAAAATGTGACGGAATCCGTCACGGAAAGGAAATACATGTTTACTAAGAATAAAGTACAAATAAGTACCTATATGGTGATGCTTATACCATTTGTGTTGCTGGGAATATTTGCATCCGGGCTTTTTTCATTTTCGGATTTAACCCTGATGAATATTGGGGATAAAGTGATGTATCTTTTATATCACATTTGGGAATACAAGAGATTCTTTAACGAAAAGACAATGATGTGCATTGGCTGGTCGGTTATATTATGGGTTTTTCTATGCTCATATATCATGTATCATTTCAGGGATTTTCACTCTGATATTCAGAACGGAAGTGAAGAATGGGCTGACCCATACGAAGTAACTAAGCGCAGGGCTAATCCTGATGATTCTTTAAATAGAATAATTTCTAAAAATGTGAAGATAAGTACGCAGGGTGATGGTGCTCCATCTAATAATAATATGGTGGTTGTGGGTTCATCTGGTAAATATAAAACAACATCTATAGTAATTCCTAATTCGCTTAATAGTAGTGCAAATCAGATAACACTAGATGTAAAAGGAGAAATAATGTATAAACTTGGATTGTATATTACCAAGATACAACACAAAACAATAAGATGCTTGAATTTAAAATATCCAGAATTATCTGACAGATACAATCCATTTGCATATATAGAATGTGAAGAAGATATTATTAATCTTATCGAAAATATATATGATTCTCTTACACCACCAGATGCTATGGTTAATGACCCATTCTGGCCAGAAGGAGCAAAGTTATACTTGCAATCCCTTTTTTACTATGAGTGGTGGTATGCGAAAAAAGAGGGAAGAAAGGGAAGCATCAATAATATTCTAGTCCTTATAAATGATGAAACTAAAAAAGATACTACAATAAAGGTACAAAAAGGACAACAGCCTCCATCTTACTTGCAACTTAAAATGGATAAGCTTGCCAAAGAAGATTCACCAGATAATCCAGCAGTCAGGGATTATAGAAAGTTGAAAGAGGGAGCTGCTGAAACTGTACGGTCAATCATTATTATTGTTAATGCAAAATTGAAACTATTTGAAACGGCTGCTTTAAAGCGCATATTTGAGGATGATGATATGAACTTGCGAGAGTTTGGAACGGGAGTTGGTGGAACGCTAGAGAATCCAACTAATAATAGACTTGTATTGTTCATATGCGTTGATGACAGAGAGAAATCATTTCATTTCATTGCTTCTATGTTGTATACCCAGGTATTAACAATATTATGCAGAATGGCGGATGATGATTTTAAAGAAAACGGTGGAGCTTTACCTATTCCATTGGAAATGCTTCTAGATGAGTTTTATGCTGGCGCAAAACCTTCAAATACAGTAGAACTTATGGGCGTAATAAGAAGTAGAAATATAAGTATGATTCCGATTCTTCAGTCAACATCTCAGCTTAAAGACCTTTTTAAAGCTGAAAAAGCTGAAATAATATATGACAATGTTCCAGTTTTATGTTTTTGTGGTGCAGGACAAGGTGCAATTGAATCACATAAATATATATCAGAACTGCTTGGAAAAACAACTATTGATACTGTAGGAGATGGTAAACACGGAAGCTCTTATAATAGTAATTATAATAAAGCTGGAAGAGAACTTATGACTCCGCAGGAAATTAAAAGGATGGATAAAAAACATTGTATAATTTTCATGGAAGATGAATATCCAATATACGATAGAAAAGCGCTGCCGTGGGAGGATAAGGGAGCAAGTCGAAAAGAAATAAGAAGATGCAAGCGTCTACATAGAAAAAATCCTAATATACAAATCCCAAGCAGAAAGTCAAAATATCAGATAGCTATGGAATTAAATAAAGCAAGTAAAGATAAAGGCTATGTTCCAGCTCCAAAATCAATGATAGACCCTCACACCGGAATATATGTAACTATCAATATTAATTCTCCTATTGAAGAAACATCTGAACTTCCTGATGATGCACTTGTAATAGATATGACATCAGAAGAGTTCTTATATCAAAAGCTTGGAAATAATAATGCAGAGGATGATATAACCGCTGCAGTAAGCGAAGAAATTAAGCGACTGTATGAGTTAGACCGTCAGAGCAGGCAACCGATGAAAAAAACTACAAGAAAAACAACCAAGAAGAAGGCAACGGAAAATGTGATGGATTCCGTCACATCTGCGAGTGTTCCGGCAACAATAGAGGACGGAGTTGTTATGTATTTCAATTCGTTTAGCGAACAACAGAAAGACCTTATCAATAAGGCTATAGTAAATAGGATGCCTGATATATTCATACGACAGATGTTTACAATGAATTATGATGATATGAAGGAGTTCTTCGATTCATACAATAAACAAAATGATATGTGAATGTGACGGATTCCGTCACATTTGCATTTCACAATTGAACTACAGGTTTATTGAAATATATTTGAATAAATATTATTATATGATTGAGATATAAGACAGCTAAAAACAATAACAGGCGAGGTGTTATTTATATGCGTAAAGGTTATAAAGAAATGACCTACACAAAGCGTATTGAGCTGGAGACACTATTAAAGGCTGGCTATTCAGTAATTGAGGCAGCCAGAATGTTAAATGTATGCGAAAAGACAGTGTATAATGAACTGTACAGGGGAAAATATACACATACAAAATCCGACTTAACAACACAGACGAGGTATTCAGCACAGATAGCGCAGGAGAAAAGAGATTACAATGTTTCCGCAAGGGGAACAATACCCAAAGTACTAAAAGATAAGAAGCTTGCAAAGGCAATCGAGGAAAAGATTGTTAATAAGGGCTACAGCCCGGAAGCAGCAATTGAAACAATGGTCCGCAGTGGGGAAATGGATAAATATGAAGAATCCGTATGCGTCAAGACGGTGTACAACAGTATTGACAAAGGATTCTTTACGAAGATTACCAACAAAGACCTTCCTGTAAAAAGGAATAAGAATAAGAAAGATTACAAGAAGATTCACAGAATTAAGAAAGCTTGTGCAGGAACAAGCATAGAAGACAGACCGGAAGACATACTCGAAAGAGAGGAGTTCGGACATATGGAGATGGATTCTGTGATAGGAAAGAGGGAAAAGGGCAGTACTCTTCTTACAATAATAGAGAGAAAGACGAGAAACATTATTGTAAAGAAGCAGCCGGATAAGACATCAAAATCCGTTGTTGAAACTCTGGATGAGCTTGAAAGAGAGCTGGGAGATGTCTTCTATAAGCTGTTTAAGACCATAACAGTGGATAATGGTACTGAATTTGCAGACTGTGAAGGGATAGAGAGAAGCTGCGTATATCCCGGAAAGAAGCGTACAAAGGTATATTACTGTCATCCTTATGCTTCATGTGAGCGTGGCTCAAATGAAAACGGAAACAGAATGATACGAAGGAAAATCCCTAAAGGAACAAGTATCAATGGCTATTCAGAAGAGGAAATACAGCAGATAGAGGACTGGGTGAATGAATATCCAAGGAGAATGTTCGGATATAGAAGCTCCAAGGACTTATATAAAGAAGAAATGAAATACCTGATTTAAAGCCGTGTAACTTAATAAACTTTTTTTGACTGACTTTCAGCCAGTCTTTTTGTCGTGTCATTAAATCTTAAAAACAGAGGAAATAAGCCTCTATAGACTGATTTTTATGTATAGTGTAAGTATAAAAATATTTTAGAAAAAGTTGTAAAAAAAGCTTGCAATTTTCACTCTGACTAAAAAAAGCATTTTTAGTCTTTTCTTTTAGAATAATACGTTGTATAATCAGTTTATCTTTGATGCGATTTCTGCATCATTTCCCATTAAACTATGATTAATAACAGAGGTGGATTATATGAAGGCAAAGTTAGAAACATTGTCAGTCAGTGTATTACGCGAATTTGCGAAAGACAAGAATATAAAAAATATATCAACAATGAGAAAGAGTGAACTTATTGATGCAATTATTGCTGCAGCAGAAAGAGAAGAAAAGAAAGAGCCGGCAGAAGTTGAAGATGTTGTTTTTGAAGATGCCGGAGCAGAACATGATGTAGCAGGAATATCGGATGAGTCACACCATAAGAGTGAGCAGTATGTTAAAGAAGATAAGAAAGATAATTATCATGCACAGCCAAGACAAGAGCATGATGCTCCATTGGCAGATGGAATACTTGAGGTTTTATCGGACGGTTATGGATTTATAAGATGTGAGAACTTTCTTCCGGGAGAGAACGATGTATATGTTTCTCCATCACAGATAAGAAAGTTTAATCTAAAGACAGGTGATATTATTCAAGGACCAAAGAGAATGAAAACATCTGGTGAAAAATTTTCGGCTCTTATGTATCTTGAGACGGTCAATGGAAAAGATCCGTCAGTTGCACAGAGAAGACCTGCATTTGAAAGTCTTACACCAATTTTTCCTAATGAAAGAATTCATCTTGAAAAGAATTCAAGTACAGTGGCAATGAGAATGGTTGATCTTATATCACCAATAGGTAAAGGTCAGCGAGGAATGATTGTTTCACAGCCAAAGTCTGGTAAGACAACACTTCTTAAGCAGATTGCCAATGCTGTAACTAAGAATAACCCTGAGATGCATATTATAATTCTTCTTATTGATGAAAGACCTGAGGAAGTAACTGATATCAAGGAATCAATCGTGGGTGATAATGTTGAGGTTATATATTCAACATTTGATGAACTTCCAGAGAGACATAAGAGAGTGTCAGAGATGGTTATTGAAAGAGCCAAGAGACTTGTTGAACAGAAGACAGATGTAATAATTCTTCTTGACAGTATAACAAGACTTGCAAGAGCATATAATCTTACGGTTCAGGCAAGTGGACGTACACTTTCAGGTGGTCTTGACCCTGCAGCACTTCATATGCCTAAGAGATTCTTTGGCGCAGCAAGAAATATGCGCGAGGGTGGAAGTCTTACGATTCTTGCAACTGCTCTTGTTGAGACAGGAAGCAAGATGGATGACGTTGTATTCGAGGAATTTAAGGGAACAGGTAACATGGAACTTGTTCTTGACAGAAAGCTATCAGAAAAGAGAGTGTTCCCTGCAATTGATATAGCAAAATCAAGTACAAGAAGAGAAGATCTTCTTCTTAATAGTGAAGAGCAGGAAGCTGTTGATATAATGAGAAAAGCTCTTAATGGATTAAAAACAGATGAGGCGGCAGAGAGAATACTGGATCTTTTTGTTAAGACTAAGAATAATCAGGAACTTGTAAGAACAGTAGTTAAGAACCATTATATTTAAAATATATTTTCTTTTTATAACTCTTTTGAAAAAATGCTTGCATAACATGTCGCATCGTGATACAATATGAAAGCTGTTTATGACAGATAAAGAGGTCATTGTGTCTAATGCGCATAGATCCCATCGGGACAGAAAGGGAATCTAAGGCGGAATTCACAATTGTAATACTTAATAATTTGTAAAGAGGTGAAATCATGAGAGAAGGAATCCATCCAGATTACTATCAGGCAAAGGTTGTTTGCAACTGCGGTAACGAGTTCGTAACAGGTTCAACTAAGGAAGAAATCCACGTAGAAATCTGTTCAAAGTGCCATCCATTCTACACAGGACAGCAGAAGGCATCATCTACTCGCGGACGTATTGATAAGTTCAACAAGAAGTACGGAGTATCAAACAATTAATTTTGAAATTAAGGTTGAGGTTTTTCGGGACCTCAACTTTTTTTGAATGTATACAAAACATTTAAGAAAGGTATGGTGTAATATGAAGCCATCAGGAATTGGGGGACAGGCTGTAATTGAGGGTATTATGATGCGTAATAAGAATAAATATTCTATTGCAGTCAGAAAACCTGATAATGAAATTGAAGTTGTTGTCAAAGAAAGCAGAGATTTAACAGAAAAGCATCAGTGGCTCAATTTCCCTATAATAAGAGGAATTGTCAGTTTTGTTGATTCACTTGTTACAGGTATATCAACAATTAATTATTCAGCATCTTTTTATGATGATCCGGCAGAACAGGAGAAGACTAAGATTGATGAGGTTGGCAAGAATATTCTTAAGGATAAATTTGAATCGGTTTTAATGGCAGTAACGGTTATTTTGTCAATATTCTTTGCAATTGGATTGTTTATGGTTCTTCCATATCTTGCAGCCAGACTGGTATCAAAATACATAATTTCCAAGACACTTCTTAATTTCATAGAAGGCGTTGTGAGATTATTAATATTTGTTATATACATTTTACTTATATCCATGATGAAAGATATTAAAAGGACTTTCATGTATCATGGTGCTGAACACAAATGTATCAACTGCATTGAGAATGGTGCAAGACTTACACCAGAGAATGTAAAGAACAGTTCAAGATATCATAAGAGATGTGGAACAAGCTTCTTATTCTTTGTAATGTTTATAAGTATTGTGTTTTTTATATTTATAAGAGTTGATAATACGGCACTGCAGATACTTATAAGAATTCTGCTTATTCCTGTAATTGCAGGAGTTTCTTATGAGGTAATAAGATGGGCAGGAAAGAATGATAATGCATTTGTAAGAGTTTTGAGTAAACCGGGAATGTGGTTTCAGAAGCTTACTACAAGAGAGCCGGATATGGATATGATTGAAGTTGCCATAAGGGCAGTTGAGGAAGTATTTGACTGGAGACAGTTTATTGCTGAATATTATTCAGAAGCCGATAATCCGGTTGAAGCACTTGTGGCATCTGAGGCAGAACTTGCAATATCAGGAAGTCTTATTCATGGGAATGAAGAGACAAGAACTATTGATATAGAGGAACAGAAGTCAGAAGATAATCAGGAAACAGAACTTACCCCTGAACAAAAGTATTTACAGATGGGCAGGGAGATGGAATTTGGTATGGACGATACAGACAGGGAGTCATTTGCTTTTGTATATGAAGCAAGTGATGAATCAGAAAGTACTGTATATGATAATTCAAATGATTATAATGCTGATGATAAAGCAGAGGAACTTACAGAGGAAGAGGTAGTTGCGGGCTTTGAGTTTGAAACTGGAAAAGAGCCGGAAGAAGAGCAGTATCCTGAGGATGTTCCTATGTTTAAACAGAAAAGGCTGGAAGACAGATAATTATGATGACAATTCGAGAAGCAGTAAAATGGGGGGCAAAGCGACTTAGAGATAATAACGTCGATAATGCAGACCATGATAGTTTTGAATTATTATCTGCCATTAATGGTATGACAAGAACTTTTTATCTTGTGAATGGTGACAGCATGTTGTCAGAAGAGAATTTTCTGCTGTATGAAGAATATATTGATAAAAGGGCTGCGCATGTTCCACTACAGCATATTCTGGGAAAAGCATATTTCTATGGATATGAATTCGAAGTGAATGAAGATGTGCTTATACCAAGACCTGATACAGAAGTGCTTGTTGGTGAGGTAATCAAGGTTACAAGAAATGGTGATAATATTCTTGATATGTGTACAGGCTCAGGCTGCATTGGGATTACTCTTGCTAAGAAGTTTCCAGAAAGCAGGGTGCTTGGAGTAGATGTTTCTGAAAAGGCACTTAAAGTTGCACAGAAGAATAAGCATAATCTCGAGGCTGATAATATTGATTTTATGCTTAGTGATTTATTTGGCGAATTGGGTAATGATATTACATTTAATACAATAGTATCCAATCCACCATATATACCAACTAAGGTTATAGAAACTCTGCAGGATGAAGTCCGTTTACATGATCCTCTGCTTGCACTTGACGGAACAGAGGACGGACTTATGTTTTATAGGAAAATCACTGAGAAAGCACGAGAATATCTTAAGACAGACGGATACCTGTGTTATGAGATAGGAGCCGAACAGGCAGCAGATGTTTCTGAAATAATGAAGCAGGCTGGTTTAAGAGATATAACGGTTGTAAAAGACCTTGCTGGCCTTGACCGTGTTGTTATGGGCAGAAAGTAATTATATAGTTAGAGAGAGAAAGGAAAAGTGACACGTATGTTTGACAGACTTGAAGATACAGTCAACAGATATGAAGATATAACGGCTGAACTTGGTAATCCTGATGTGGTTAATGATCAGGAAAAGTTCAGAAAGCTTATGAAAGAACAGAGCAGTCTTGCACCACTTATAGAAACTTATACTGAGTATAAGAACTGTAAGAAGAATATTGAGGACAGTCTTGCTATTCTTGATGAAGAGACAGATGAAGAACTTAAAGAGATGGCGAAGGAAGAACTTAATGAATCTAAGGCAAGAGTAGAAGAATTAGAGCATGAATTAAAGATTCTTCTTTTACCTAAAGACCCTAATGATGATAAGGATATTGTTGTTGAAATCAGAGCGGGTGCAGGTGGAGAAGAGGCGGCACTTTTTGCAGCAGAGCTTTTCAGAATGTATGTACACTATGCACAGGCAAGAGGCTGGAAGGTTGAAGTATTAAGTGGCGATGAAACCGGTATTGGTGGAATGAAGGAAGTAGAATTCATGGTTAAGGGACAGGGAGCTTACTCTATTATGAAGTATGAATCTGGTGTACACAGAGTACAGAGAATCCCGGTAACTGAATCTAACGGACGAATACAGACTTCTACTGCTTCTGTAGCTGTTATGCCAGAGGCAGAAGAGGTTGATATCCACATTGATGAGAAGGACATCCGTATTGATGTTATGCGAGCGTCAGGTAATGGTGGACAGTGTGTCAATACAACTGATTCTGCTGTACGACTTACTCATTATCCAACAGGAATAGTTATTTATTCACAGACAGAGAAGTCACAGATACAGAATAAGGAGAAAGCATTTGCGCTTTTAAGAGCCAAGTTATATGACATTGAGACTCAGAAAGCACATGACGCAGAGGCAGATGCAAGAAGAAGCCAGATTGGTACAGGTGACAGAGCTGAGAAGATAAGAACTTATAATTTCCCACAGGGAAGAGTAACAGACCACAGAATTGGTCTTACATTATATAAGCTTGACAAGATTATGGATGGAGACATCCAGGATATTATTGATGCATGTATCGCTGCCGACCAGGCTGCCAAGCTTGCTAAGATGGGCGAGGATTAATTGGTATTATGAAAAAGGATAGGAATTCTAATCCGGTTGCGCTGGTACCTATACTTGTTTTTCTTGTGTTGTATCTTGGAACCGGAATTATATTTGAATATGTCATGAAGATTCCAATGGGATTTTATAATGTACCAATTATTGTTGCATTTATGGCTGCAATATTAGTAGCGTGCATGCAGAATTCACAGCTTAAGTTTGATGAAAAGCTTGATGTAATGGCAAAAGGGTTGGCTGACAGGAACATTGTTACAATGCTTCTGATATTCATTACAGCCGGAATATTTGTCGGAGTTGTAGGAAGAAGCAGTGCAGAGAGTGTAGCTTATTTTATGTTAAGCATTATTCCTGCAAAGTTTGCAGTAGCGGTACTTTTTATTGTTGCCTGCTTTGTATCTACTGCAATGGGTACATCTGTTGGAACAATAACACTTATTACACCAATAGCGGTTGCGGTATCAGAAGCATCAGGATTTAGTATGGCATTATGTGTTGCATCTGTCATGGGTGGTGCAATGTTTGGAGACAATCTTTCTTTTATATCAGATACTACTATTGCAGCTTGTAATGGTCAGGGCTGTGCCATGAAAGACAAGTTCAGGGAGAATTTCTGGATAGCACTTCCGGCAGCAATTGTGACCCTTGTTATAATTCTTGTGCTTTCTTTTAGTACAGATATTCATGGTGAGATTGCACATTCATATAATCTTTTTCAGATTATTCCATATGTGCTTGTACTTGCGGGTGGAATTATTGGTGTAAATGTTTTTGTTGTACTTATAACAGGTATTATTTCGGGAATAGTTATTTTGCTTGTTATGGGAGAGGTTACATTGGAGACTCTGCTTCTTAATATGGGAAGTGGTGCGTCAGGAATGTTTGAGACATGTATGGTTGCAGTTCTTGTATCTGTAATGTGTTCACTTATTAAAGAATATGGTGGATTTGATGCTTTACTTAATGGAATAAGAAGATTATTTAAAGGGAAAAAAGGCGGACAGCTTGGAATGGGACTTTTAGTTGGAACAATGGATATTGCTACAGCTAATAATACAGTTGCTATTGTAATGGCTAACCCTATTGCAAAAGAGATGGCTGATGATTATGATATTACTCCAAGAAAAGCGGCTTCGCTTCTTGATACATTTTCATGTATATTTCAAGGAATAATACCATATGGTGCTCAGATGCTGGTTGCCATATCAGCGGTTTCAGAGCTTGGATATAGCATTACAGCATTTCAGATTCTACCAAAGCTGTTTTATCCAATGTTTTTGTTTGTAAGTTCACTTATATGGATATATGTTATTCCTGAAGGAAAAAGTAAAACTAAAGCATAATAATGTACTGCCAAGAATATATAAGAAAGCTGAGTGTGAGGGGAAGTGTTAGTATGTCAGTCCGCGAACAGGTATTGATGAAAATAATCGCGAATCTTAGAAGACTCGGAATAGATATTTCTAATTCAAAATTCAAGGATAAAGATATAGAGAATGAAGTTGTTATGACCGTATATATAAAGGATGTAAGGGAATATATGGCGTGTTATGACTTCATAAGACTAGAACAGACACTTAATAATACACAGTGGTCTGCAGCGTTTACTTCAATTACAAGACTGGAACAGAATGCTAAAGAACTTGGAATTAACAGCTTTCTTAAACCATTCGAAGGAATAAGGGCGGCAGTGATTCAGAAAAATATTCGTTCGGCCTTGCAAAACCTTGCAGTTGTCAACAACAAGAAATCGCAGATATTAAAATGTTTAGGATAGCCCATATAGACTATCATTTTTACTTGAAATATTTATTAAAAAAGTGTAAAATACTTATAAAATCAATCAAGCGATTGGAGGCGTGAACAATGTTATTTCAACTTTATGGCAGCACAGCCATGACTCAGTTACTGGGTTGGGTGCTTGTGTTTGCAGGATTAGTAATTCTTAATGAGATAGGTCGTCGTACTAAGATTGGTGGTATCGTGTTATTCGTTATCATTCCGGCTGTACTCACAATCTATTTCATAACAATTCAGGCAGGTCTGTTTGGCGGTCACAGCAATCAGACATATGAGTATATGAACGGATGGTTCCATTATGCTAAGCTTTATGCAGCAGATATCGGAGTTGTCGGTTTCCTCATGATTAAGTATAAGTGGGGAATTGGAAAGAAAGAATGGTTTAAACCTTGGCCATTCGTAATTGTTGCTATTAATATTCTTATTGCGGTAGTATCTGATTTTGAATCAGCCATAAGAGCTTACCAGATTACTGGAGATTTTTCTGGTGCATGGTGGGCATCTAATGAAGGTGTATTCCTTTATGGTGGCTGGTGGAATATTGTTAATGGAATTGCAGGACTTATTAATATCTTCTGTATGACAGGCTGGTGGGGAATTTACTCATCTAAGAAAAAGGATGATATGCTCTGGCCGGATATGACAATATGGTTTATCGTTGCTTATGACATCTGGAATTTTGAGTATACATATTGTAATCTTCCAACACATACATGGTACTGTGGTGTAGCTCTTCTTCTTGCTCCTACATTTGCTAATGCATTATGGAATAAGGGTGGATGGATTCAGAACAGAGCCATGACACTTGCGACATGGTGCATGTTTGCACAGGTATTACCATTATTCCAGTTAAGCAATACATTCAGTGTATTGCCATCATTATATGGTGGAGCAACTAAGGCTGGTGTTAAGGCACTTGATCTTTATAACGCAGCAATTACATGTCACACTACAGGTGCAAGTGCAGGAGATGCAATTGCCAACTTTGGTATAACAGCTAACCCGACAGCACAGGGAGTTGTTGCAATGCTTGCAATAATAGCGAATGTGGTATGTATTTCGGTTATTATCAAGCGCTCTATTGAACAGAAGAAGTGTCCATATACTAAGGAAATCTGGGTTGGAACAAGAGACTACGAGCAGGCTATGTCAAGAGCAGAGTAATCTGTATATGTTAACTTAATATTAAATAATGCATAATATTCAATATTATTGTTTTTGTAGAAATATAGAGTTTATGCGCATTTATGCAAAAGTGTTAAATGTTAAAATAGGCTTAAAATTATATTACTAGTGACAAGCTAGTGACACATAAAAAGGACTGAGCAGAAGTGTTCAGTCCTTTATCATTTCTATAGCTTTTCTAAGTTGTTCTATATCTTTATGGGTATATATCTTGTCAGTTATATCATTACCAGAACTATGTCCCATTAATCGCTTGATACTTATATGATTAGCACCGGCATTGTCTAGCATAGTTGCGAATGTATGCCGGCAGTCGTGCGGTGTATGAATATCTGTTATACCAGACATTAACAAAGCCTTATTGAATTCATCATAGTATGCAGCCTTTGATATATTAAATAGATTATTCTGGGCAACCTTAAGACGATTAGCAACAAGAGGTTGTATCTTGCTGTGTATTGGAACAACTCTATTTTTACCGGCAGCAGTCTTTATACCACCTTTAAAAGTCATATTATTTATATCTATGTCAGATAGTGGCATAGTGAATAGCTCAGTTATTCTAAAACCAGAATAGATAAATATCAAAACGCTATCCACATAGGGCTTATCAAGGTTATTCCAAAGCTTTGTAATATCTTCCTGTGTAAATGGTACGCCGTGCTCATCATCATCTTCCTTTGGAATGAATGTGAATTGTGCATAGTTCTTTTCAGCGATATCAAACTGAATAGCGTATTTGTACATTTGTTTAAAAAGATTATGGACATGTTCAAGCATAGCATGTGAATATTTATCATTATTCAATATCGCCTGCAGTTGAGGAGTTTTGATATCCTTAAATATTACATTGTATATGCAGGTACATTTGTTAAATGCTGCCTTGGTGCATGCAATGGAGCTGGGAGAATATTTCTTTTTTCCATGAGTATATTTCCAATCAAACCAAAGTTTATAAACATCTTCAAATGTGAGGTCATTTATAGCAAGGTCATAAGGATTTTTATTATATTTTAGTAGGGCTGCCATAGCTTCATCACGATCCGCATATCTCCCCAGAACATCATATATTGGATAATTGCGCTCGTCCATACGTGTATTAACTCTAACCTCAAAGGGTTCTCTACGACGGCCAGACAGATGGACAACACTACCTGAGCCGTTCTTTCGTCTTAATGGTTTCTTGTATGTCATTATTGTATCCCTCTTTTCTAAAGTTGTTTAATCATATTTAGATAAAATGTTAAAAAATAATTATTAGTAAATTTAAAACGTATAAAAATAGACATATTAAGGGTATGAACATTATGGATACCCTTGCTAATATGCCCCTAAAATGATACAATAATCTTTGGGTAAGACTATGTTCATTTATAGGTATGCTCTATAAAATGGACGGAGAAGCCTTTTGTGTTGCCAGCACAAGGGGCTTTTTTTTATTGCTTCAACACCAATCCAAAGTTGGACCGGTTATCTTGCACCCGTTCATCTGCTATTATCCACTTTTGACTAATAGCTCAAGCCAATTTGGGACAGTGCTATTATGTCCACTCATCGTCATTGTTCATTATAGAATCATCATGCTTCTGATTTGTAGGATTAGAAGTTCTTAAAGAGTGTGCAGCATTTAATTCATTATCTGGCATTGTATATTTGGGTATTTCAGCTAATTCTTCAACACGCTTAACAGCTTCCTTTTTTCCCAGATTATTTAATTTATTAAAGCTTGTATCTAGTAAAATCTTGTAATCAGACTTTGAGCATATGATGTTATTTGGAGACTTTAACCCAGCCCCTAAGGCATCTAATAAATTAAAATTCAATACCGTTGATAACTGCTTTAAAGTTTCAAATCGTGGTTCTCTTTTGTTAAGTTCATATTGTTGTATTGTACCCGTAGCAACTCCTAATAATTCAGCAAGTTGTTTTTGGGTTAGTCCATTTTCAAGCCTATTTTTACGAATTAATGTTCCAATGTCCATATATTAAAACCTCCCAAAAGTATCTTAACATATGTTTTTAACATTAACAATCAATTTGAGTGTTAAAAGTGTTGACATATTCAAAATGATTGTGCTAATATAATATCACATTCAAAATGAATGTGTCAATATATTAAATTTAAGAAAGCGAGGTGAATTACATTGAAAATGAATAAAGAGAAGTTTGAACTTGCAAAAGCAAGGGCTTGTATGAGTTCAAAAGACATCATAGCAGCAGGCGTACCAAAAGGTACATTGTGTGCAGCTATGAATACTAGTAAAGAAGTAAGACCAGAGACAATAGGTAAAATTGCCAAGGCTCTGGCTGTTGATGTAACAGAAATTATTGATTAGTTGCACCGGTGCAACAGGATCATGTCAAAGCATTATTCACATAGCCTGTTCTTGGCTGTAAATGCTTAATAGGGGAAACAACTATCTAATTAACAATGGGAATGATTTTAATGGGAAAGGAGATGTATAAATGCCATTGCCAAAAGATAAGACAATGCTAAGAGTTGACAGCGTTAAATTCAATATAGCATTAGCCAATGCAGAGCTTGAACCTAAGGGCTTAGCCGTTAAAGCTGGAGTATCAAACAATGTTGTATATACGGCCAGAAAGGGCTGCTATATAAAGCCCATATATTTGGGAAAGATATCAAAGGCTTTAGGTGTAAAGGTGGCTGATTTAATTGGATAAAAGACAGCTATTAGACATGATTACTCCTGATATGAAATTAACCAAAGAACTGTTTATGAAGATATATGGATATAGCATATATGACAGTAGTTATAAAGAAACAGCTTTGAGAAAGTTGGAAAGTGTCGGAGTAAGCAAAGCAAGAGTCTATTATAAACAATTTACAACTGAATATGAGAATCATGTACAGGAAGAGACAAAAAGAGCTGCTGCCTGGTACATAGATACATTACACAGAAAGAGGTGATTTAGGATTGCAAAAAAGAAAAAGATTGAACCGCAGATATTCTCTAATAATGGTTGTGATCAGTTTGTAAGGATTTCATATAACATATTGCAAAGTACTAACTTTAAAAGAATGTCTTGTGCTGCAAGGGTAATGCTTGTGAATATGTATATGAACCACCCTTTAAATGAAAGCTTTAACTTCTCATTTGATTACGCTAAAAAGCTCAACTGTGCGAGTAATCATACAAGGTTTTATGAGCGTATAGAAGAAATCGTTAATGCGGGATTTATTGAAATAGTGAAAAAGGGTTCAAGGGGAATTCCCACAGAATATCGTTTTTCAAGTGAATGGCACAAAAGCAAAAAGATTGAAGAAGATATTAATATATCTAATATCTAATATCTAATATGTGTACCTAAATGGTACATATATTATATCTAAATGGTACATATAATGTACCTAAATGGTACAAATTTTTGTACCAAATTATAGTTGAGTTATAGGAGAAAAAAATGAATGGTAATATATTTAAAATTGATAAGGATTTTGCAGAATTTTTTATATCAAAAGAATTAACAGCTAAAGCGAAGTCATTATTGATTTTCTTGATAGGTTGTGCAGAACAGTCTGTGACAAAGATTGTTGAAATGAATATAGAAAGATTATTTGTTATATATGGCTTTGAACATAGTCAGAAAATCATAAATGATATTTATAATCTATCAAGAAACGGAATTGGTGCAATAGAGTTAATCAATGGTATAGATGATGATGGTTATTTTAAATATAAATTATCAAATAAATGGAAGGAGCAGATTAATTGACGGAAACAGAATTAAAGCGTCAAGGCTTAATCTGTAATGAGTGCTGGAAATGGTACAAGCGATGGAGTACTCAGAAATTTGACTTTACAAGAGCCATGGAAGAATCCGACATAATACTTGATATGTTCAATCAGGATTCTTTGTGTATGGATATGATGTATTTATTCACCAAGTACTTGAGTGCTGAATTGGCAAAGACAGAAGATTTACCCAAGGAATGGAGAAAGGAGACAAAATGAGGCATTTTGACAAGTTTGTTGATACTTGTGATAACTGCAAGAAGATTGTAAGAGTTGGCAGCAGGACTGGAGACAGAATACTTGTAAATCCACGAACTGAACTTACATACAATATACAGATACACAATCCTAAACTTGATAGAATCATACCGGATTGTATAGATTTTGGTTGCTTATGCCCAGAATGTTATAAAGAGCTTGTTGAGCCAAAGGTTAAGGAATTGATGTTAATGGACAATATAACAGATATAAATGTAAAAGAGTACAAATAAAGCCCTCAGGGAAGCCACTAACAACCCTAAGGGCAAGGATAAAATATGATATAATACCCAAACAAAAATATTATAGCATATTTTATCCGTAAAGAATAGGAGAATGAGTATTATGGATAATAATTTTATAAAAGACATGAGAGCCTGCCAGATAGAATCTCGTCTTACTGCTGAACAGATAGGACAACTTACAAATTTAGATAATCTATATGAATTGATAGATATTGCCTATAAGGCAGGATATATTGCATGCAGAGTAAATGAGTGCCATAGAGCCGAGTTAGATACACTTGTTAATAATTTTGATTATATTAATCAGGAATTATTGATGATGCAGACTGCATTGCCTGAGCTTGTTGATACCAACTCGGATATATTATCTTCAGCATTCTACGCTTTGTTTAATTCGTATAATGACCTGCAGAAGAAAATGAGTGAATTGATATAGAGCTTTTACCGCGATACATAATAAACACCCTAAGCCGCAAGCCCCCAGCGATATGGGGGTATTAATAATAACCTCAGAAAACCTCAGATTAAAATGTTAAGAAATGTTAAGTTCTGGAGGTATGGAAAGGAGATGAAAAGTGTGCTAAAAGTGCGTATATCCTACGATTCAGAGGAAGAGTTAAAAAAGGTAATTAACATTTTATCCCCGGCAATAAAAAAACTAAAAAAGCATAATCAGAATGACAGCCGAGAACATAAGTTAGCATATATTGATGTTGATGTTGAAAATAATATAAAATAATACTACAAAATACTACAATTATGACTGTCGGTATGTTATAATCAATATAATTAGTACCGCAACATTTTAGTTGTAAGTCTTCTGGCATAAGGGCAAGGGAACATTAATCTAAAAAGGGTTAATATTCTCTTGCCCTTTTTAGTTGTACATTGTTTATCTGATAAAAAAGCCGACGGGCGTTAAACGGAAAGGATATGTAAATTCATGGGTAACAAAGACGAAAACACAACACTACAGGAAGAACAGCAGACAGCTGAAACTGCTGGAAAGACATTCACTCAAGAAGAGGTTAATGCTATTGTTCAAAAGCGATTAGAGCGAGAACGAAGCAAACAGGGAGCAGATGAAAAACCTGCTGCCGAGGAGACAGACAGAGAACAGGAACTTAATCAGAGGGAGCTTAATATTAAATTGAAAGAAACATTACTTGCAAAGGGTATGCCTATCGATTTAGCGGATATATTAAGGGTGTCTGATGAAAAGGATATTGAACCGGTCTTGACGCGATTGGGAGATTATGCAAAGTCTGTCAATAAAGATAATAATAATAAGGACAATAAGCCCACCGGCTTTCAGTTGGGCGCACCTACTCCGAAAAACAATGAGCAGGTTGACCCTTATAGAAAAGCTATGGGCCTATAGAAAGGATTAAAACATGGCTATTGATTTAGTAACACAATATCAGGGTCTTGTTGACGAGAAGTTTTCAGCAGAGAGCAAAAGGTCACTTGTAACAAATAAGGATTATAAGTGGACAGGAGCACACTCAATAAAGATATATAAAGTATCTACGGCTGAGATGAATGATTATGGCAGGAATGGTGGTTCTAATAGATACGGAACGCCGGAAGACCTTGACGCAACTACAGAAGAAATGGTATTGAAGAAAGATAGGTCATTTACATTTGTACTTGATAAACTGGATCAGGATGAAACAGGACTTGCACTTGCTGCAGGTACAGCACTTGAAAGACAGATAAGAGAAAAAGTTATACCAGAAGTAGACACTTATACATATAATGTTATGGCTGGAGGTGCTGGATTTAAACCAGACGCGCTTAAACTCACTGCAGATAATATCTATAAACAGATAATTACAGCGAGCAAGTATCTTGATGATTCAGAAGTACCGGAGACAGAAAGATGTATTATTGTAACACCTGATACATACCTTATCATGAAAGAATCTAAGGATATAGTTCTTAATACAGAGGTTGGAGCAGACATGCGCTTAAAGGGTGTTATTGGCAATCTTGACGGCTGTAATGTTATTAAGATTCCGTCAATCAGATTACCTAAAAACTTCGGCTTTATGATGTGTCATAAGATAGCTACAACGGCACCGCTTAAACTTGAAAATTATAAAGCTCATGAGGACGCGCCGGGGTATAGTGGTACACTTGTAGAAGGTCGTATCTGCTATGATGCGTTTGTTTTAGAAAACAAGAAGACCGGAATTTATTACCAGGCACAGCCTGAGGCGTAGTTACTAGCCCAACTGATGTGAATATACATTGGTTGGGCTTATTTACTGTTAGGGGGCTTTATGGATATATACGATACATATAAGAGCAATAAAGGCATAATTCATAAGATAGCTTCTAAGTATGCCAGAACAAAAGAAGATATGGAGGATATGGAGCAAGAGGGATTTATCGCTTTAATGAATGCGCTGAACCATTATGACACCACACAAGACGCTTCTTTCTGTACATATGCTTACACAGTAATAGAAAGGCATATACAGCGCTATATTAACAAAAATACGGGCTTGAGCGGTGGCATACAAAAGAGGGCAGATATAGCAGCTTATAAGAAATATATAAATGAATATTATCTAAGATTCGGAAATCGTCCAAGCTATGAAGATACAGCAAATCGTCTTCATATGGATATAGAGCAGATAAAAGCATTAGATGTATATACTTATCAATTAGATGTGGTTAGTATAGATAAGCAAAAATATGATAATGCGGAAGATACAATTGGGGAACTGCTGCCAGACAATATAAACATTGAAAATGAAGTCATAGAAGCTGATTATAAACAAAAGATATATAATCAGCTTCATAGGGATATAAACGCCCTAGAAGAGTCACAAAGGGCTGTTATAAAAGCAAGATATACAGATGATTGCGTTAAATCAATTACGGCTGTCTGTGAGGAGCTGGGGCAATCAGAACATGAAGTGAAACGGCTACACAGAAAAGCTATAAATACATTGAGAAAGAAAGCGGATAATGATATCGTTGGGGAATATGCAGACGAGTATATATATAATGCAGGACTAAGAAATTATAATTTTCATACGACATGGACAAGTTCAACGGAATATGTAGCATTGAAACGATTAGAACATATCTCGCACTAGTGACAAGCTAGTGACACTAACATATGATAAAGTATGGAAATAAGGGATAATTTATAAAATTCAGTTTAACTTAATATTAAATAATAATAAAGAACATCACAGACAGATTAAAGTGCAGAAAAATGCATGTCTTGAAGTGATGTTCTTTTTTGTGTATAATCAAAAGACAAAAGAACTACGGAACTTTGAAATGAGTGAAAAGGAGATGGAGCATATGAACAGTATTTATAAGAAGTTAAAGACAATTAAGTTTGAGATTATTATTGTTTCAATTGCATTGTTTGTTCTTGGCTTACTGCTGGTAATATTTCCAACAGCATCCCAGGAAATCATATGTAAAGGAATTGGAGTTGCCTTATGTGTCTGGGGAGTATTAAGACTTATCAATTATTTCAGGATTGCGGGAAGTGAGATTCTTGGATCATATGGTCTTGTACAGGGAGTTACGCTTCTTGCATTTGGTATGTTTTTCGTGATTAAACCAGGTTTTATTGCGGTTTTTTTAGGAACAGCACTTGCAATTATTATTATTGTTGATGGAATCCTTAAACTTCAGTATGCTGTGGATTTCTACCATCTTGAGTCAGACAAATGGTGGATTGAGCTTATAGGTGCAGTTGTAATGGTTGTTATTGGCATCATTGCATTATTGAATCCATTTTCAACATCATCAGCACTTATAGTATTTATTGGAATTGCTCTGATGATAGAGGGGTTATGGGATTTTATATCTCTTATGAGAATTGTATCTGTAACAAAGAAGGCTGGGAAGGCTATAAAGAACTTTAAGGATCAGGTTGATGCTGTAGATATGAAATAAATGTATCACAGATTAATATAATAAACTTAACATAATAAACAGGAATGAGGGCGTACAAAGTAATGAGCAGAAAGATTTATGCGGCTATATTAGGAGCAGGAACAGTTGGAACAGGTGTATACAAGTTATGTCAGAGTATGAAAGATGATGTGATTAGTAAGACGGGTGCAGAACTTGTAGTTAAGAAGGTTCTTGTAAGAAATCTTGATAAAGACCGTGATCCAATTGACAGAGAATTACTGACTGACAACTGGAAGGATATTATTGAAGATAAGGATATTGAGATTGTAATAGAGCTTATGGGTGGAACTACTCCTGCAAAGCAGTATATTCTTGAGGCACTTGAGGCTGGAAAGCAGGTTGTTACTGCCAATAAGGATCTTCTTGCTGAGCATGGTGAAGAGGTTATGGGAATGGCAGACAAAATGCATGCTGACCTTCAGTTTGAGGCGGCTGTTGCGGGAGCAATTCCAATAATCAGACCATTAAAGCAGAGCATGGCTGGCAACAATATCACAGAGATTATTGGTATTGTTAACGGAACAACTAATTATATCCTTACAAAGATGACTGAATCAGGAATGAATTACAAGGACGCTCTTGCAAAGGCTACAGAATTAGGATATGCAGAGGCAGACCCTACAGCAGATGTTGAAGGATATGATGCAGGAAGAAAGATGGCTATTATGTCATCAATCGCATTTAATTCAAGGGTAACATTTAATCAGGTATATACAGAGGGTATTACTAAGATTACAGCAGAAGATATTAAGTATGCTAAGGAATTCGGATATGTTATCAAGCTTCTTGGACTTGCCAGAAATACACCGGATGGAATAGAAGTTAAGGTTCATCCTATGCTTATTGACGAGAATCACCCTCTGGCTACAGTAAGAGATTCATTTAATGCAGTATTTGTTCATGGTGAGGCAAGTGATGATACTATGTTTATGGGCAGGGGCGCAGGTCAGATGCCAACAGCTTCTGCTGTTATGGGGGACATTATAGATGTATGCCGTAACATAGTTCATGGCTCATGTGGCAAGATTGGCTGCTCATGCTACAAAGAGCTTCCTGTTAAGGATATATCTGAAACTAAGAGCAAATTCTTCTTAAGAATAGAAGCATTAGACAAGCAGGGGGTTCTTGCTAACATTGCAAGTGTTCTTGGAAACAATGATGTAAGTATTGCGCAGGTGGTCCAGAAGAGCCGTAAGGACGGTGTTGCTGAACTGGTTATTATTACAGATGTTGTTGCAGAGAAGAATTTTAATGATGCAATGACAGTATTTAATGGACTTTCAGTGGTAAAAGAGATTGCCGGAGTAATCCGAGTTTATTAATCAGAATAGGGAAATATATATGGCTAAGAAATATTATGCTGTGCGTGTAGGTAAAGTTCCCGGAATATATCAGACATGGGACGAATGTAAGAAGAATGTACATGGTTTTCCAGCTGCCGAATATAAGAGCTTCATGTCTATGGAAGAGGCGAAGGCTTATATGGGAAGGGAAGCTGTACAGGAGATTAATGGAAAGACCGGAAGTGGCAATATGGAAGATGTAATGCCTGACAATGATTATGCATTTGTTGATGGTTCTTTTAATATTGCAACCGGAGTGTATGGATATGGCGGTTTTCTTATGCATGATGGCGTAAGATATGAATTGTCAGGCAATGGCAGTGATAAAGAGATGGCTTCAATGCGTAATGTTGCAGGAGAGATTCTTGGAAGCATGGCCGCTGTAAAAAAAGCAATAGAGCTTGGACTTAAAGATATTTCTATATTCTATGATTATGCAGGTATCAAGGCATGGGCTGTGGGAGAATGGAAACGAAACAAAAAAGGAACAATAGAATATTATAATTATATTACATCTGTCAGGGATTCAATTAATATCAGATTCGTGAAGGTCAGGGGACATTCAGGGGTGGAAGGAAATGAAGAGGCTGACAGGCTTGCAAAGAGAGCAGTAGGGTTGTGTTAGGTTCGGACATTTCCAAGTGGTGGTCTGTCAGAACACAAGCTTTCATGATTTATTCGCTTAGTGGGAGTAAGAGCTGCTATATACAGAATCTATTACAGTGCTAAAAAACAACGCGCTACGCTTGAACGTGTTTTTTGGCACTGATTTTTTGTATATAGCAGCCCTAACTCCCACACAGCTCATAAAAAATCAAGCTTATATTCTGACAGACCGCCACTTGGAAATATAGACTGACACAACCTACTGGCGGGGTGAGTAATTATATTTTTTTATAATAATTTTTTGTTGACAAATCACTATGCAGGTAATAACATATAAACATACTAAACAAGTATGGAATGAACAATGATAGATATTACATGGGAGGATGTGGCAATGAAAAATATTTTGTTTTTTGGGGATTCTAATACTTATGGATATAAGCCTGATAAATCAGGAAGATATGATTATGATGTAAGATGGACAGGCAGAATAGCTAATCTTCTTGGAAATGAATATAATATTATTGAAGAGGGACTGTGCGGAAGAACAACTATATTTCCAGATGCTGTAAGAGATGCAAGAAAGGGCATTGATCTTATTGGAGTAGTTGTTGAATCACATAAGCCGGTAGATGTTATAGCTATAATGCTTGGTACGAATGACTGCAAGACTGAATTTCATGCTGATGCAAAGACAATTGCAAAAGGAATGGAGGCAGTTGCAAGAAAGGCTAACAAGACAGCAGGAGAACATGCAAAGATAGTTATAATTTCTCCGATTCATCTTGGAAAAGGTGTAGGTGAAGAAGGCTTTGATCCTGAATTTAATGAAAGTTCTGAAAATGTTTCAAGGCAGCTTGCATGGGAATATGAAAAAATAGCAAATGAAAATGGATTTTATTATTTTGATGCCGCTGGTGCTGCTGAACCAAGTGAAGTTGACAGACAGCATTTAGATGAGAAAGGACATAAAATGTTTGCGGAAAAATATAGTGAATTCTTGTTGACAGAAGTTTTATAGGTGTTATAATGAAAATGAACATATGAATGAATGTTCATATGAAAAAATTTTGATTATTTAATGTTTTTAAGGAGAGAATATTATGAAGAAGACTTATAAGATTGATGTTGATTGTGCAAACTGTGCTAATAAGATGGAAGATGCAGCTAAGAATACAGCAGGTGTTAAGGATGCTACAGTTAATTTTATGGCACTTAAGATGATTGTTGAATTTGAAGAAGGACAGGATCCTAAGGCTGTTATGCAGGATGTTCTTAAGAACTGCAAGAAAGTAGAAGATGATTGTGAGATATATCTGTAATAGAAAGCCGTGAGAGTTGTTCTGGCAGATTGGAGTAGAATATGAATAAAAAGCAGAAAAAGATGCTTACAAGAATCATTATCGCAGCAGTCCTTATGATTGCTTTTAAGGTGATAAGCACATTTGTTGATATTCCTACGGTTGTTCTTTTTATAATGTACATGGTTCCTTATCTTGTTATTGGATATGATATTTTAAGGAAAGCAATTAAGGGAATTCTTAACAGACAGGTATTTGATGAGAATTTCCTTATGGCAGTTGCAACTGTAGGTGCAATTATAATTGCACTTGTAGATGATGGTGATTTTACAGAAGCAATTGCGGTTATGCTCTTTTATCAGATTGGTGAGCTGTTTCAGAATATTGCAGTTGGAAAGAGCCGTAAGAACATAAGTGAGCTTATGGACATCAGACCTGATTATGCCAATATTGAAGTTGATGGAAAGCTTGAGCAGGTAGATCCTGATGAAGTAGAGGTTGGTACAGTTATTGTTGTCCAGCCGGGAGAGAAAGTTCCTATTGATGGTATTATTGAAGAAGGTAATACAACTCTTAATACAAGTGCACTTACAGGTGAAAGCCTTCCAAGACAGGCAAAGGCTGGTGATGAAGTAATAAGCGGCTGCATTAATATGTCAGGTGTGCTTAAGATCCGCACAACTAAGGAATTTGGTGAATCCACAGTATCTAAGATACTTGATCTTGTAGAGAATGCAAGTTCCAAGAAATCGCGTTCAGAGAACTTTATCAGTAAATTTGCAAAGATATATACACCTGCAGTCTGTTACGGTGCGCTGGCACTTGCTATAATTCCACCACTTGTAAGCATGATATTCTTAGGAGTATCTCCTCAGTGGGGAATGTGGATATACAGAGCGCTTACATTTTTAGTAATAAGCTGTCCTTGTGCACTTGTCATAAGTATTCCGCTCAGCTTCTTTGCAGGAATCGGTGGAGCAAGTAATCAGGGTGTTCTTGTAAAAGGTTCAAGTTATCTTGAAGCACTTGCAGAGACAGACATTGTTGTCTTTGATAAGACAGGAACTATGACACAGGGAGTATTTGAGGTCAGTGGTGTATATAATAACACTATTGACAAAGATGAACTTATAAAATATGCTGCATTTGCAGAAAGCTATTCAACACACCCTATAAGCAAGAGTTTACAGAAAGCTTATGGAAAAGAGATTGACAAGACATTAGTTACAGATGTTGAGGAAATCAGTGGTGAAGGTGTTAAGGCTAATGTATCAGGAAGAGAAGTGGCTGCAGGTAACAGAAAGCTTATGAGAAGACTCGGTCTTGAATATGCAGAGTGCAACGAGGCCGGAACTCAGGTTCATGTGGCAGTTGACGGGGCATATGCAGGACTTATACTAATATCAGATTTGTTAAAGCCTCATGCAAAGCAGGCTATAGAAGAACTTAAGAAAGCTGGAGTACGTAAGACAGTAATGCTTACCGGTGATGCAAAGAATGTAGCAGATGCTGTAGCTAAAGAATTAAATATAGATGCAGTGTACAGTGAACTGCTTCCGGCAGATAAGGTTTCTAAGGTTGAGGAGCTGTTAGAACATAAGAAATCAAAGAAAAAGCTTGCATTTGTAGGTGATGGTATCAATGATGCACCGGTACTTTCAAGAGCAGATATCGGAATAGCAATGGGCGCATTAGGAAGTGACGCCGCTATAGAAGCAGCTGACATAGTATTGATGGACGATGACCCGTTAAAGATATCCAAGGCAATTAAGATATCAAGAAAATGCTTACGTATTGTTTATGAAAATATTTATTTTGCAATAGGCATAAAGCTTATATGTCTGGTGCTTGGTGCAATAGGTATAGCAAACATGTGGGTAGCAATATTTGCAGATGTAGGTGTAATGGTTATTGCTGTAATCAATGCAATAAGAGCATTATTCGTAAAGAACTTATAAAGAAAGAGGTAATATAATGGCAGATTGTGAATGCTGTGAGTCAATAGAAATACATGAGGACTTATTAAAGATAGTTAATGAAACAATGCCAGATGAGAATGAATTATACGACCTTGCAGAATTGTTCAAGGTATTCGGTGATTCAACGAGAATTAGAATACTGTATGTATTATTTGAGGCAGAAGTGTGCGTATGTGATTTAGCACAGGCTCTCAATATGACACAGTCTGCAATATCTCATCAGTTAAGAATATTGAAACAGAACAAGTTGGTTAAGAACAGAAGAGAAGGTAAATCAATATTCTATTCACTGGCAGACGATCATGTAAGAAGCATAATCGCACAGGGAAGAGAACATATTGAGGAAGATTTATAAGTTTTGATATGATTGAAAATTCATAATGAATAGGTAATGGATTAGGAAAAAGTCCCCGGAGAAATCAATTAAGAAATGATTTCCCCGGGGCTTTTTGCATTTAATCTAAATATTGCATCAGGAATGGCTTTTACATTAACTATACAGAAAATTTTACAACTGTCTTGTCACATGTAAACATTCGTGGTATACTCTAGCACAATGTATGTAAAACGCAAGTCAAGCATATGTAAACCTTAACGATTGGAGAAGCAATATGTCAGTTACAAGTGATATTTTAAAGTTGAAAAAAGAGAAGAATGCAGTTATTCTTGCACATTATTATGTAGATGAAGATGTTCAGGAAGTTGCTGATTATGTTGGGGATTCATTCTATCTTAGCAAGGTAGCTACTAAGGTAGATCAGGATATTATAGTATTTGCGGGTGTTGAGTTCATGGGTGAGAGTGCTAAGATTCTTAATCCGAAAAAGAAGGTGCTTATGCCAGAGCCGGGGGCTGATTGTCCAATGGCACATATGGCAACTAAGGAAGAAATTCTTAAGATGCGTGAACAGTATGATGACCTTGCAGTTGTCTGTTACATCAATTCAACAGCAGAGCTAAAGACTTATTCAGACGTCTGTGTGACATCATCAAATGCAGTAAAGATAGTAAAGAACCTTCCTAATAAAAACATCTTCTTTATTCCTGATCAGAATCTTGGAAGATTCGTTGCAAAGCAGGTGCCAGAGAAAAATGTGATTCTTAATAAAGGCTTCTGTCCAAGACATGTCGCGATAACAGAGTATATGGTCGTTGAAACTAAGAAGAAATATCCACAGGCAAAGCTTGCAGCACACCCTGAATGTACAGAGGAAGTATTAAAATATGCTGATTACATAGGCAGTACATCAGGAATTATTGATTATGTTGTAGATACAGATTGTGAGGAATTCATAATTGCAACAGTTGATGGTGTATTTGGTGAGATAAGAAAAAAGGCACCTGGCAGGAAACTGTATACATTAAAGCCTGACCAGGTATGTGTCAACATGAAGATGGTAACCTTAGATAAGGTGCTTGATGTTCTTGAACAGGAAAATAATGAAGTGTTTGTAGATGAAGAAGTTGCAAAGAAAGCAATGAAGCCACTTACAAGAATGCTTGAGCTTGCAAAGTAAGATTGTAGTATGCGCAGAAAGAATGGAGGTATCCTATGAATAATACAATTAAAACAGATGTGCTGATAGCCGGATGTGGCTGTTCTGGTCTGTATATGGCAATGAATCTGCCTGCCGATAAGAAGATTCTTATGATAACAAAGTCTGATTGTGAGAGCAGTGATTCATTTCTGGCACAGGGCGGTATGTGTATGCTAAAATGTGAAGAAGATTACGACAGTTATTTTGAAGATACAATGAAAGCCGGCCATTATGAAAATGATAAGAAATCTGTTGAAATAATGATCCGTTCATCAGCAGATGTAGTAAAAGATCTTGTCGATTGTGGATCAAGATTTGCAAGAGAGGCTGACGGAAGTCTTGCATACACAAGAGAAGGAGCTCATTCATCTAACAGGATAATATTCCATGAAGATATTACAGGTAAAGAGATAACAAGCCATCTGTTAGAGAAGGTGAGAACTCTTCCCAATGTGACAATTATGGAATACACAAGACTGCTTGATATAATAAGCAGAGATAACAGATGCCTTGGTGCGGTTATAAGGACAGAAAATGGAGAGCTTATTAAGGTAGAAGCTTCAGATGTTGTACTTGCTACAGGTGGAATTGGTGGTTTATACAGACATTCAACGAATTTCAGACATCTTACAGGAGATGCAATTGCAATTGCTATAAAGCATGGAGTAGAATTAAAGGATATTAATTATGTCCAGATTCATCCGACAACATTTTATTCTGACAAAGAGGAAGACAGGAGCTTTCTTATATCTGAATCAGTAAGAGGCGAAGGCGCAAAGCTTTATGATAAGAATGGAAAAAGATTTGTTAATGAGCTGCTTCCAAGAGACTTGCTTACAGAAGAGATTAGAAAACAGATGGCAAAGGACAATACAGACTTTGTATGGGAAGATTTAAGGACAATACCTGAAGAAGAATTAAAAACGCATTTTCCTAATATAGTGCAGTATTGTATTGATAAGGGATATGACCCGTCAAAAGAGTGTATTCCGGTTGTTCCTGCACAGCACTATTTCATGGGAGGAATTAAGGTAGACCATGAGAGCAGAACAACAATGGATAACCTGTATGCAATAGGCGAGACAGCCTGCAACGGAGTTCATGGAAGAAACAGGCTTGCAAGCAACTCACTTCTTGAAAGTCTTGTGTTTGCAAAGAGGGCAGCGCTTGATATTACTGAAAATGCAGTTGTAAAACCGACACAGGATGAGATTACATATTTTGATACATTTGATGCAGAAAAATATGCAGATGAGTCGAAAATTGACGGAGAATATGCAGAATTAGTCAATAAAAAGATTGAAGAGGCAGATAAAGCCTATGAAGAAAGCCAGAAGAAGAATTACGCATAATATATAGAAATGGAGAAATGATATGTTTGATAAAGTTACTTTAAAGTTAAATGTGGATCCGCTCATTCTTGGAGCACTTAAAGAAGATATTACAAGTGAGGATGTGTCAACTAACAGTGTTATGCCAGAACCAAAACTTGGAGAAGTCGAGCTTATATGCAAGCAGGACGGAATAATATGTGGCCTGCAGGTATTTGCAAGAACATTTGAACTGCTTGATGAAGATGTAGAGATTACATTTTTTGCAAAAGACGGGGATGAGGTTAAGAAAGGTCAGAAGATGGCAGTTGTAAGAGGAGATATAAGAGTTCTTCTGTGTGGAGAAAGAACAGCACTTAATTATCTCCAGAGAATGAGTGGAATTGCGACATATACTAATGGTGTTGCGAAGCTGCTTGAAGGAACTAAGACAAAGCTTCTTGATACAAGAAAGACATCACCTAATAACCGTATATTTGAGAAGTATGCTGTCAGAATCGGAGGTGGTAATAACCACAGATATAATCTTACAGACGGAGTACTCCTTAAGGATAACCATATAGGTGCTGCAGGCGGAGTTAAGCAGGCAGTTACAATGGCTAAGGAATATGCACCATTTGTAAGAAAGATAGAAGTTGAAGTTGAGAACCTTTCAATGGTGCGTGAAGCTGTTGAGGCAGGTGCAGATATTATTATGCTTGATAATATGAGTCATGAGGATATGCGAGAGGCTATGAATATAATTGGTGGAAAAGCTTTAGTTGAAGTTTCGGGAAATGTAACTAAAGAAAACATTGCAAAAATTACTGACCTTGGTGTAGACTTTGTATCAAGTGGTGCACTTACACATTCTGCACCAATTATGGACATTTCATTAAAAAATCTTCATCCTGTACAGGAGTAATCATTGTCGGGGTGAACCGGGGAGTTGTAGCAATGAATGGAGAAGAGAGAAGAAATCAGATAGTAGATATATTAAAACATTCGTCAAGTCCTGTGCCGGGTACACAGCTTGCACAGATATTAGATGTAAGCAGGCAGGTTATAGTGCAGGATATAGCGCTTATCCGCGCGAAGAATATAGATGTTTTCTCAACTAACAGAGGCTATGTGCTTAATGATAAGCAGGAGTACAGCCGCATACTTAAGGTTAAACATGAAGATGATGAGGTGGAAGCAGAACTCGGAGCAATAGTTGACATGGGTGGCTGGATAAGAGATGTTTTCGTATATCACAAGGTATATGGTGTTATAAGAGCGGAGATGAATATACATTCAAGGCGTGATATCAGGAAATATCTTGAGGAAATTGCAAATGGAAAGAGCAGCCTATTGATGAATGTGACATCAGGATATCATTATCATACAATTGTTGCGGATGACGAACAGACACTGGATTTAATTCAGGAGGAGCTTGGAAAACTTGGATTTCTTGCAAAATTGCAGGAGTATGAGCCAGTGGATTTCTGGCATAAAGGGTGAATATGGACTTAACAATTTACACACTTACACATAAACATTTTACAAAGCCTCATGATAATATGTATGTGCCACTTCAGGTAGGTACAGCCATTAATTCACCACTGGGGTATCTCAGGGACGATACAGGAGATAATATATCGGCTCTTAACGGTTATTATAGTGAACTTACAGGATTATACTGGATATGGAAAAATGTGCATGATATTAATTATGTTGGAACATGCCATTACAGAAGATATCTTATTGATGAGAACGAGCATATTATGAATGAAAAGCAGTATGAGCAGATTTTTAAGGAGTACGAACTTGTTACAACCAAGAGAGTAGTTCTTAATAATTCATATCATTACGGATTTTCTGCTAATCATAATGTAACTGCACTTGACATGACAGGTGAAGTTATTAAGGAATTATATCCCGAATATTATGATACATTTATACAGCTTGTTAATGGAAATGAGACATATTTTGGAAATATGATAGTCACTTCTAAAGAGCTTTTTGATAAATATGCTGAGTGGCTGTTTACGATATTCTTTGAGGTTCAGAAACGCATTGATATGGAGACTGATAAGGATTCATACCACAGGCGTGTGTTTGGCTTTATATCTGAATTCTTATTGCTTGTGTGGGTGAGAGTAAACAATATCAATGTAAAGGAATGCAAGGTTGGAATGGTTGGCGAAAAAGCCGAAACAAGGGAGCTGAAAGCAGTTTTGTCGTCTTTTCTTGCAAAAGAGGATACAAAGGGTGCTATGCAGTACTTTATGGATTTTTACAACAAAAGACCTGATGTTCTCATGGAGGCATCTGATGTAACCGGTGAATTGCATCTTATGTTACAGATAACAGCAGTTATGGACATGCAGATAAAGCGTGAGGGTGGCAGCTTTTACAAAAGCAATCCGGATGTCCGTAAATGGTTTGGGGTATTTTCGGGTATAAACAGGAAAACACAGCTTGAATTAAAAGGACAACTTACAGAAGACTGGAAGGAAATGTATAGAGAAATGGGGATTCCTGAGGAAGCATTTGCGGTAGCACGGAAGTTGTATGGTAAAAAGAGCTGGTGTTTAGAATAAATATTTGCACAATGAGAGATTGCATGTATAATATTTATAGATGATTTGTTTTGTGAGAAGGGGGCTGGCTCTATGGGAATGTTTGTGAATCCGGATAATTCTGCGTTTCAGGCAGCGTTAAATGCAAGAATTTATATTGATAAAAGTGGATTGATTAATTATACGAACAGTGTACTGGCGTCATCAGATGCATTTATATGCAATAGCAGACCGCGTCGTTTTGGAAAGTCAATTACTGCAAATATGCTCACAGCATACTATAGTAAGGGCTGCAATTCAGAGAAAATGTTTTCGGGGCTGGAAGTTAGTAAATCACCAGATTTTAAGAAACATTTGAATAAGTATGATGTGATACATCTGGATATTCAGTGGTGTCTGGAACCAGCAGGTAAAGCAGAGAATCTTATATCATACATTTCAGAAAAGACAATTTCAGAATTAAAAGAATGTTATCCTGGTGTATTGAAGAGTGATATTGTTTCATTGCCAGAAGCATTGGCGATAATTAATGCGGAGACAGGAAATAAGTTTATTGTAATTATTGATGAATGGGATGTTTTGATAAGAGATGAAGCTGCTAATAAAAATGTGCAGGAAGATTATATTAACTTTTTAAGGGGGATGTTTAAGGGAACAGAACCTACTAAATATATACAACTGGCATATCTGACAGGGATTCTTCCGATGAAAAAGGAAAAGACGCAATCAGCACTTAATAATTTTGATGAATTTACTATGTTAAGCCCAAGTAATCTGGCACAGTATGTTGGGTTTACTGAAGATGAGGTCAGAGGGCTTGCAAGAGAATATAATCAGGATTTTGACAAAGTAAAAATGTGGTATGATGGGTATCTGCTAAGAGATTATCAGGTATATAATCCAAGAGCCGTTGTAAGTGTTATGCTAAAAGGAGAATTTAAAAGCTACTGGTCCGAGACAGCTTCTTATGAAGCAATTGTGCCGCTTATTAATATGAATTATGATGGCTTGAAAACAGCCATTATTGCAATGATATCCGGGGCTGAAGTCAAAGTTAACACAGGTACATTTAAGAATGATACTCTGAATATTAAGAGTAAAGATGATGTATTGACTTATATGATTCATCTTGGATATCTGGCGTATGACCAGACTAATAGCATGGCATTTGTTCCAAATGAAGAAATCAGGCAGGAGCTTACTGCAGCAGTAGAGAGCAGAAAGTGGAATGAAATGCTTGGATTCTGGCAGAATTCAGAGAAATTGCTCAATGCTACACTGGATAAGAATGAAAATGCAGTTGCAGAACAGATAGAAAAGATTCATAACGAATATGTATCAGTTATACAATATAACAATGAGAATTCTTTGAGCAGTGTATTAGCAATTGCATATCTTAGTGCAATGCAATATTATTTTAAACCGATTCGAGAATTGCCAACCGGACGAGGATTTGCAGATTTTGTGTTTTTGCCAAAACCGGAATATAAAATGGATTATCCAGCGATTGTGGTAGAATTGAAGTGGAATCAGAATGCTGATACTGCAATGAAACAGATAATAGATAAAAAATATCCTGCAACAATTGAAGGGTATACTGGAGATATATTACTGGTTGCAATCAATTATGATAAGGACAATAAGGAACACCAGTGTTTAATACAGGAATATGAGATAAGATAATGTCTTTAGCTTTCAGGGGTAATAATGTAATATATTCGAAAAGTTCAGGTAAAATATGGAGTAAATATAAAAATGTTATTGACACCAGCAGATAGTTATATTATATTTTAGAAAGTATTTTGGATATAAAAAGATATCGCAAATACAGACCACATGGTTACATGTTAAGCCTTGCGGACGGGCGGGTCGGTTGCCGAGTGTGACTAGGGCACACATTATTGATTGAGTTAGAAGCTCAAATTTTATAAGTTGATTTTTAAATTATCATGCGAGAGAGCATATCATCTTGTGAAACGGTCAATAAGAGCGGTAACAGTGACTTACTTGGATAAACTCTGAAAGGTCAGATTCTCTGTATTTGTATACATACAGTAATCAGGAAAATAAGATAGAATATGATTATACAGGCGTGATTGATTTAGAATCAATCACGCCTAAACTGCGTTTAAGGGGGAAATATGGACTTAAAAAGACAGGCGAGTGCGCCGCTTTACGAAGCAATTGAGAAATTCAGAAAGAAAAGAATTGTTCCGTTTGATGTTCCGGGACATAAGAGAGGAAGGGGCAACCCAGAACTGGTAGATTTACTTGGAGAAAGATGTGTTGGAATAGATGTTAATTCAATGAAGCCACTTGATAACCTGTGCCACCCTGTTTCTGTTATCAAGGAGGCAGAGGAGCTCACAGCAGAAGCATTTGGGGCAGAACACGCATTTTTCATGGTAGGAGGAACTACGCAGGCAGTACAGAACATGGTGTTATCTGTATGTAAGGCTGGAGATGAGATTATCGTTCCAAGAAATGTGCATAAAAGCGTAATTAATGCATTGATTCTGTGTGGTGCGATTCCTGTTTATCTTAATACAGAAATTAATGCAAAGCTTGGAATAGTGCTTGGAGTAACTGTGCAGCAGGTTGAAAAGACAATACAGGAGCATCCGAATGCGGTGGCGGTTTTGGTGAACAATCCTACATATTATGGAATCTGTTCAGACATTAAAGGAATATGTGATATAGCACATTCATATGGACTTAAGGTGCTTGCCGATGAGGCACATGGAACGCATCTGTATTTTGGTGACAACCTTCCTATGAATTCAATGAAAGCAGGAGCAGACCTTGCAGCAATATCAATGCATAAGTCAGGCGGTTCGCTTACGCAGAGTTCAATCCTTCTTACCAATAATGGAATGAATGCTGATTATGTACAGACAATTATTAATATTACTCAGACAACGAGCGCGTCATATCTTCTTATGACAAGCCTTGATATATCAAGAAGAAATCTTGCCCTGCGCGGCAGACAGTCATTTGCAAAGGTGAGCGAGTGGGCACAGTATGCAAGAGATGAGATTAATATGGTAGGCGGTTATTATGCATACGGAAAAGAACTGATTAATGGTGGAACAGTCTATGATTATGATGTTACCAAGCTTTGTGTTTATACAAGGGATATCGGACTTGATGGAATTGAGGTGTATGATATCTTAAGAGATGAGTATGATATCCAGATAGAATTCGGCGACATTGGAAATATAATGGCGTACATATCAATTGGTGACAGAATACAGGATATAGAAAGACTTGTCGGAGCATTGGCTGAAATCAGCCGTCTGTATTCAAAAGAAGAAAAACGCTTTGAAGTAGACAGACAAATGCTGCTTCCAAGGGTACTTGCTTCACCACAGGAAGCCTTCTATGCCGATAAGATTAAAGTTCCAATCCGTGAGGCAGCAGGACATATATCAGGGGAGTTCGTAATGGCATATCCGCCAGGAATTCCTATACTTGCGCCGGGTGAAGAAATCACAGACGAGATAATAGACTATATTCAGTATTCAGTAGAGAAGGGCTGTTCAATGCAGGGAATGGAAGATTCAACATTGCAGACACTGAATGTATTAAGAATGTAAATGTCCGATTTGTTCAATCGGTCAAATATAGAAGGGAGAAAGTTTCTATGGAATTTTGGTTTTCAGAACTTCATTCACCACATGTGAAGTTTGATATCAGGGTTGAAAAACAACTGTTTTCTGGCGAGAGCGACTATCAGAGAATAGATGTATTTCAGTCGCCAGAGTTCGGAAAATTCCTAACACTTAATGGAAGTGTTATATTTTCAGAACAGGATTGTTTCATCTATAACGAGATGGTGGTGCATGTGCCAATGTCAGTCCATCCAGATGTTAAAAATGTATTGATAATCGGTGGCGGTGACGGAGGTGTATCAAAGGAACTGTTGCAGTATGATAATATCGAAAATATTGACATAGTTGAACAGGACAACATGTTTGTTGATGTGTGCAGGAAGTATTTTCCAGAGACGGCAGTAGGATTAGAAGATGAGAGAGTACACATTTATAATTCAGATGCATTAAGGTTCTTACGCTCCAAGCAGGATATGTATGACCTTATAATTAATGACGCAACAGACCCGTTTGGTGCGAGTGAGGGACTGTTTACAAGAGAATTCTACGGTAACTGTTATAAGGCGCTTAAGGAGGACGGAATACTTGTGTACCAGCATGGAAGTCCTTTCTATGATGAGGATGAGGATGCATGCAGAAGCATGCACAGGAAGGTGTTCCACACATTTCCAATAAGCCGCGTGTATCAGGCACATATACCAACAAGTCCGTCAGGATACTGGCTGTTTGGATTTGCGTCAAAGAAATATCATCCGCTTAAGGATTTCAAGCCGGCAGAGTGGAAGAGAAGAAATATACATACAGAATATTACACAACTAATCTTCATACAGGTGCATTCATGCTGCCAAAGTATGTTGAAGAATTATTAGAACAGGAGGAAGAAAGATGAGCAGAGTATTAGTAATTGGTTGCGGAGGAGTTGCTTCAGTAGCAATCCACAAGATATGTCAGGTGAGCGAGGTGTTTTCAGACCTGTGCATAGCGAGCAGAACAGTGAGCAAATGTGACAAATTAGCAGACGAATTGAAGGGTAAGACAAGTACTAACATCACAACAGCAAAGGTTGATGCTGACAACACAGATGAGGTTATTGCGCTTATCAATGAATTCAAGCCGGATGTAGTTCTTAATGTGGCACTTCCATATCAGGACCTTACGATTATGGATGCCTGCCTTGCATGTAAAGTTCCTTATGTTGATACTGCTAATTACGAGTGTGAGGATACAGACAATCCTGAGTGGAGAAAGGTATATGAGGAGAGATGCAAGCGTCTTGGATTTACAGCATATTTTGACTACTCATGGCAGTGGGCTTACAGAGAAAAATATAAAGAAGCCGGAATTACAGCACTTTTAGGAACAGGCTTTGACCCGGGTGTAACAAGCGTATTCACAGCTTATGCACAGAAACACTATTTTGATGAGATACATACAATTGATATATTAGACTGCAACGGCGGAGACCATGGATATCCGTTTGCAACTAACTTTAACCCGGAGATTAATCTTCGTGAGGTATCAGCACCCGGCTCATACTGGGAGGATGGTCACTGGGTTGAGATTCCTGCTATGTCAATAAAGAGAGAGTACAATTTTGAGGGAGTAGGAATGAAGGATATGTACCTGCTTCACCATGAGGAAATAGAGGCACTTGCTGCTAATATTCCGCATGTTAAGAGAATACGTTTCTTCATGACATTTGGACAGAGCTATCTTACACATATGAAATGCCTTGAGAATGTCGGAATGTTAAGAACTGACCCGGTTGAATTCAACGGACAGGAGATTGTTCCAATTCAGTTCTTAAAGGCACTTCTTCCAGACCCTGCTTCACTTGGACCAAGAACAGTAGGTAAGACTAATATCGGCTGTATCTTCACAGGTATCAAAGACGGCAAGGAGAAGAAGGTATATATTTACAATGTGTGCGACCATCAGGAATGTTACCGTGAAGTAGGTTCACAGGCTATTTCATATACAACAGGCGTACCTGCTATGATTGGTACAATGCTTGTTGCAAAGGGACTCTGGAACAAGCCGGGAGTATTCACAACAGATGAATTTGATCCGGATCCATACATGGATGCGCTTAATAAGTACGGTCTCCCATGGGTTGTCGATGAAAATCCTGTTTTAGTAGACTAAAAAGAGAGGTTAATTATGAGATTTGATGAGTTAAAGACACCGGCATATGTAATAGATGAAAAAATGCTTATTCATAATCTTGAGATACTTCATAAAGTAGAAGAAGATACCGGCTGCCACATACTGCTGGCGCAGAAAGCATTTTCAGCATATGCAGAATATCCGCTGATTGGAAAATATATAAGCGGAACTACGGCCAGTGGAATATATGAAGCCAGACTTGGTGCTGAGTGTATGGGAAAAGAAAATCATGTATTTGCACCGGCATTTACTGATGAGGATATGGATGAGCTTGTGAATATATGTGACCATGTTGTCTTTAATTCAGTTTCACAGTTAAAGAAGCATAAAGCCAGATGTATTGAGGCTGGAGTAAGCTTTGGACTTCGAGTTAATCCAGAGTTTTCTACACAGGGTGACCATGCAATATATGACCCATGCGCGCCGGGCAGCAGACTTGGAGTTACTCTTAAGAATCTGAAAGCCGCTCTTAAGGAAGAACCGGATGTGTTATCTGGCATGGAAGGAATACATTTTCATACATTATGTGAGCAGAATTCAGATGACTTAGAGGCAACATTAAAGGCTGTTGAAGAGAAATTCGGATTTCTCATGAAAGATATGAAGTGGGTTAATTTTGGCGGCGGACATCATATAACCCGTGAAGATTACGACATTGAAACTCTTGAAAAATGTATCAGTCATGTAAGAAGAAAATATGATGTACAGGTGTATGTTGAACCGGGGGAAGCTGTTGCACTTAATGCAGGATATCTTGTGACTACAGTGCTAGATAAGGTTGAAAATGGAATAACAACTCTTATACTTGATGCATCTGCAGCGTGTCATATGCCAGATGTACTGGAAATGCCATATACACCGCCTCTTCGTGGTGGATTGAAAATATCGGACATGGAAGATGAGTATGGAATTGATAAGGACATAGAGATTGATTTTGATATGGATGTAAAAGAAGGTATATGGAAACCGGCGAAGAATGGAAGATACAGATACAGACTGTCATCTTATACATGTCTTGCAGGAGATATCATAGGTGATTATCAATTCGGCAGGGAAATCAATGTCGGGGACAGACTCGTATTTGAAGATATGGCTATATATTCAATGGTTAAGAACAATACATTTAACGGAATCCCGCTGCCAGATATTGTAATTATGGATAGTGATGGGGAATGTAAGGTGTGGAAGCATTTTGGCTATGAAGATTTCAAGGGGAGATTATAGATATGGATTATATAAACAGTACTCCGGCAGCAGACGGTTTTCGCATGCCTGCTGAATTTGAAAGACATCAGGGCTGCATTATGATATGGCCAGAAAGACCGGGTTCTTGGGCTTATGGAGCAAAGGCGGCTAAGAAAGCATTTGCACAGATAGCGTCTGTAATCAGTGAAAGCGAGCAGGTATACATGATTGTATCAGAAGGTAGAAAAGAGGAAGCAGCAAAGATGCTCCCGGAAACGGTCAGGCTTGTAGTCATGGATACAGACGATGCATGGGCAAGAGATACAGGTCCTACATTCGTTGTGAGTGGAAATGTGGATACACCATATGAAGTGCGTGATTTGCGTGGAATTAATTGGGAATTTAATGCGTGGGGCGGAACATATGACGGACTGTACGCGGACTGGGACAATGACAACCTTGTAGCCGGACAGTTTATGTCTTATCTTGGCTGTCAGGGATATAATGCAGCACCATTTGTTCTTGAAGGTGGTTCAATACATACAGATGGCGAAGGAACAATGCTTGTTACTGAAAGCTGTCTGTTGAGTAAGGGAAGAAATCCTGAACTTACTAAGGCACAGATTGAGGATAAATTAAAGCAGTACTGCAATGTAAGCAAGATAATCTGGCTTCCATGTGGAATATATAATGATGAGACTAACGAACATGTGGATAATGTATGCGCATTTACAGCACCCGCAGAGGTCGTGCTTGCATGGACAGATGATGAGAATGACCCGCAGTATGAGATGAGCAAGGCTTGTCTTTCTGTTCTAGAGAATGTAACTGACGCCAAAGGAAGACACATTAAAGTAAGAAAAATGCTTATTCCTAAGAAACCTGTGTGCATAACTGAGGAAGAACTTAATGGCTTTGAATTTGAGGAAGGCGAGGACATGAGAGAAGCAGGCGAGCGTCTTGCTGCGTCTTATGTTAATTTCTATATTGCCAATGACTCAGTCATAGTGCCGCAATTTGATGACGAGGCGGACAGCCTTGCAATAAATGTGCTTAAAGAAGCATTTCCTGACAGAAAGATAGTCGGGATATATGCAAGAGATATAATAGTCGGTGGAGGCAATATCCACTGTATTACACAACAGATTCCGGAGGTAAAATAGTGTGAGAAATGTAAAGTATGCAGGCATACAGATGCAGTGTTCACGGTCGGTAGAAGAGAACATTGCAAAGGCTGATAAGATGGTTCGTGAAGCGGCAGCTAACGGTGCACAGATAATACTGCTTCCTGAGCTTTTTGAAAGACAGTATTTCTGTCAGGAGAGAAATTATGATTATTACGCATTTGCAACACCTGTTGATGAGAATCCGGCTGTGAAGCATTTTCAGAAGCTGGCAGCCGAGCTGCACGTTGTGCTTCCAATAAGCTTTTATGAAAGAGATATAAATGTGTTCTATAACACTGTTGCAGTTATTGACGCAGATGGAAGTGTTCTTGGAATATACAGAAAAACACATATTCCTGATGACCATTATTATCAGGAAAAGTTCTATTTCACACCGGGAGATACAGGCTTTAAGGTGTGGGATACAAAATATGCGAGAATTGGAGTAGGAATATGCTGGGATCAGTGGTTTCCAGAGACAGCCAGAGGAATGGCGGTACAGGGAGCAGAAATCCTTTTCTATCCGACAGCGATTGGCTCAGAGCCGATTCTTGAGGTTGACAGCATGCCGCACTGGAGAAGATGTATGCAGGGACATTCAGCGTGCAATATAGTTCCTGTTGTAGCTGCCAACCGTATCGGTGAGGAGAAGGTTACACCGTCTGAAGCCAACGGACATCAGGAGTCATCACTTATATTCTATGGTTCTTCATTTGTAACAGATGCAACAGGCGAGATAGTGACACAGGCATCAAGAGACAAGGAAGAAATTGTCTATGGGGAATCCGACCTTGATGCAGATGCCGACCTTCGCGTGAGCTGGGGATTGTTCAGGGACAGAAGACCGGAAATCTATAAAAGTATCAGATAAAATAAGCCAGTTAATCTTAATTGCTAGATTAACTGGCTTTAATATTATTAGTATGGTGTTAGTTCTCATTAGCGATAGCAGCTTCTGCTCTTTCTAAATCCTCTTTAGTGTACCTGATTAATATCTGTTCTTTGGTAATACCGAATTCTAGCATGGAGATGATAGAGTTGACTTTTTCGGAATCGATACCTTCTTTCATACCTTTGCTTTCACATTCAGCCTGAAATCGTTTCATTGCTTCACACATATTGACAGTCCCTCCTTGTTCAGTATCTGTACATAAGTCCATAAGCTTTGGAACTGAGGTTATGTTACATATCAGTTCCATTACATCAATATCTACATTGCGGGATTCATATTCACGATATATTGAATCGAAATCATCATTATATATGTTCCTTATAATATTAAACACATCTCTTACATCTTCATTATAAAATGTATATTTATCAGAATCAAGTATCTGAACCAGATTTAACTTATAGTCGGAGAAGTAAGCCTTGATATTATCAGGCATGGAAATCATCATGTCAGACAGGCAGGTAGGACCATCCCATAACGACTCACCATAGTAAAGAACGAGCGTTATTATAGGGTGGAAACGGTCAGACTTGTTAATTCCAGAAAGAAATTCTTCATGAGAACTGAAAGAATCTTTATTCAGCTTATGATGTTTTTTGATATCATTATATTCTTTTATGTAGCCGAGTGCATCATAAGTCATAGTTCTTAGAGGCATGGCATAATGGGTCTTGTCTTGAATCTCAAGACCAAGAATATTGAACTCAACGCCATCAGACATCTTCTTTACTACATCTCTGTTTCTGGTAATAGATTCATTGTAACTTTTGGAATGAATTGTAGCAGAGACATCAGTGTCCATTTCTGTAAGTTTGTCAGGTTTAAGCACCTGTTTACCATTAAAGACAGTAGCATTGAAAAGATCTGCAAAATGTTCATTATCACGCCAGAAAGTCTTAAGGGAGACATCTTTCTGGTGAGTAGTGCGGTTGCTATTATTCATATGTGAGATATAGTTAAAATATAAAATGATGCACCAATGTGTAATATATAATAACAATACAGAGAGAATATGTCAATATAATCTATAAAATATATTTAAAGAATAATATTGACGGATATATAAGAAGTTAATATAATAAAATTAATTTCTACTTTTAGGTAGATTAAAGTGATTTGTTAAAAGGTAACGCATAGGAAGCGTTATTTTTTTAAATATAATCGAGTATATATTACATCACTTTATAAAAATTGAACATAGTAAAGGAGGATATTTATATGAACGGAAATCGCAGCATAGTTTACAGAGAGTTTGTGGGGGTTACACCAGTAGCAAAGACATTAAGGAATGAATTAAGACCTGTTGGGCATACACAGGAGCATATAATACAGAATGGACTTATCCAGGAAGATGAGTTAAGACAAGAGAAAAGCACAGAGTTAAAAAATATAATGGATGATTATTATAGAGAATATATAGATAAATCATTATCAGGTTTAACTGATCTAGATTTTACTCTGCTTTTTGAATTAATGAATTCGGTTCAGTCAAGTCTATCAAAAGACAATAAGAAAGCATTAGAAAAAGAGCATAACAAAATGAGGGAACAGATATGCACACATCTGCAATCAGATTCTGATTATAAAAATATGTTTAATGCAAAGCTTTTTAAAGAGATACTGCCAGATTTTATTAAAAATTATAATCAATATGATGTTAAAGACAAAGCTGGCAAACTGGAAACATTAGCATTGTTTAATGGTTTTAGCACATATTTTACGGATTTTTTTGAAAAGAGAAAAAATGTATTTACTAAAGAGGCTGTTTCTACATCTATAGCTTATAGAATTGTGCATGAAAATTCTTTGATTTTTCTTGCTAATATGACATCATATAAGAAAATCTCAGAAAAGGCATTGGATGAAATAGAAGTAATTGAAAAAAATAATCAGGATAAAATGGGTGATTGGGAATTGAATCAGATATTTAATCCGGATTTTTATAACATGGTATTAATTCAGTCAGGAATAGACTTTTACAATGAAATATGTGGTGTGGTTAATGCACATATGAATCTTTATTGCCAGCAGACAAAGAATAATTATAATTTATTCAAAATGCGTAAGCTGCATAAGCAAATCCTTGCGTATACATCAACTTCATTTGAAGTACCTAAAATGTTTGAAGATGATATGAGCGTATATAATGCTGTTAATGCGTTTATTGATGAAACAGAAAAAGGCAATATAATTGGAAAACTGAAAGATATCGTTAATAAATATGATGAATTAGATGAGAAAAGAATATATATATCAAAAGATTTTTATGAGACATTATCATGTTTTATAAGTGGTAACTGGAATTTAATTACAGGCTGCGTTGAAAATTTTTATAATGAAAATATACATGCAAAAGGTAAGTCTAAAGAAGGAAAAGTTAAAAAAGCTGTAAAAGAAGATAAATATAAGAGTATTAATGATGTTAATGATTTAGTTGAGAAATATATAGATGAAAAAGAACGAAATGAATTTAAAAATTCTAATGCTAAGCAATATATAAGGGAAATTAGTAATATAATAACTGATACAGAAACAGCACATTTGGAATACGATGATCATATAAGTCTGATTGAGAGCGAAGAAAAAGCTGATGAAATGAAGAAAAGGCTTGATATGTATATGAACATGTATCATTGGGCAAAGGCATTTATTGTTGATGAAGTACTGGATAGAGATGAAATGTTTTATTCAGATATAGACGATATCTATAATATATTAGAAAATATAGTGCCATTATATAACAGGGTGAGAAATTACGTTACACAGAAACCATACAATTCTAAGAAAATAAAACTTAATTTTCAAAGTCCTACACTTGCTAATGGTTGGTCGCAGAGTAAAGAGTTTGATAATAATGCAATAATTTTAATAAGAGATAATAAGTATTATCTGGCAATTTTTAATGCTAAAAATAAACCTGATAAAAAGATTATACAGGGAAATTCTGATAAAAAGAACGATAATGATTATAAGAAGATGGTATATAATCTGTTGCCGGGGGCAAATAAAATGCTTCCTAAAGTGTTCTTATCAAAGAAAGGAATAGAAACATTTAAGCCATCTGATTATATAATTTCCGGTTATAATGCACACAAACATATTAAGACAAGTGAGAATTTTGATATCAGTTTTTGTAGGGATTTAATTGATTATTTTAAGAACAGCATAGAGAAACATGCGGAATGGAGAAAATATGAATTTAAATTCTCTGCAACTGATAGTTATAACGATATAAGTGAATTCTACCGTGAAGTTGAAATGCAGGGGTATAGAATTGACTGGACTTATATAAGTGAAGCTGATATTAATAAGCTTGATGAGGAAAGCAAGATATATTTATTTCAGATTTATAATAAGGACTTCGCAGAGAACAGTACAGGAAAAGAAAATCTTCACACTATGTATTTCAAGAACATTTTTAGTGAAGAAAATCTTAAGGATATCATTATTAAATTAAATGGACAGGCTGAATTGTTTTATAGAAGGGCAAGCGTAAAAAATCCAGTTAAGCATAAAAAAGATTCTGTATTAGTTAATAAGACATATAAAAATCAGCTTGATAATGGTGATGTTGTAAGAATACCGATTCCAGATGATATATATAATGAAATTTATAAAATGTATAATGGATATATTAAAGAAAATGACTTGTCAGAAGCTGCAAAGGAATATCTTGATAAAGTAGAGGTCAGGACTGCCCAAAAGGATATTGTTAAAGATTACAGATATACAGTTGATAAATATTTTATACATACGCCAATTACTATTAACTATAAAGTGACAGCACGAAATAATGTAAATGATATGGCTGTAAAATATATAGCACAAAATGATGATATACATGTTATTGGAATTGACAGGGGTGAGCGTAATCTTATATATATTTCTGTTATAGATTCTCATGGAAATATCGTTAAACAGAAAAGTTATAATATATTGAATAATTATGATTATAAGAAGAAGCTGGTTGAGAAGGAAAAGACCAGAGAATATGCGAGAAAGAACTGGAAATCTATAGGAAATATTAAAGAGTTGAAAGAAGGATATATTTCAGGGGTAGTTCATGAGATAGCAATGCTTATGGTTGAGTATAATGCAATAATTGCTATGGAAGATTTGAATTATGGATTTAAGCGAGGTCGTTTTAAAGTTGAACGACAGGTATACCAGAAGTTCGAGAGTATGCTTATTAATAAGCTGAATTATTTCGCTTCTAAAGGAAAATCTGTAGATGAACCAGGGGGACTGTTAAAAGGATATCAATTGACATATGTACCAGATAATATAAAAAATCTTGGGAAACAATGTGGTGTAATATTTTATGTACCTGCTGCATTTACATCAAAAATAGATCCGTCAACCGGATTTATCAGTGCATTTAATTTTAAGAGCATTTCAACAAATGCTTCGAGAAAACAGTTCTTTATGCAATTTGATGAAATAAGATATTGTGCCGAAAAAGACATGTTCAGTTTTGGATTTGATTATAATAATTTTGATACCTACAACATTACCATGGGTAAGACACAATGGACAGTATATACCAATGGTGAGAGACTGCAGAGTGAATTCAACAATGCAAGGAGAACAGGCAAAACAAAATCAATAAATCTTACAGAAACAATAAAATTATTATTAGAAGATAATGAAATTAATTATGCTGATGGACATGATGTAAGGATAGATATGGAGAAGATGGATGAAGATAAAAATTCTGAATTCTTTGCACAACTGTTATCTTTATATAAACTTACAGTTCAGATGAGAAATAGTTATACTGAAGCTGAGGAACAGGAGAAGGGAATAAGTTACGATAAAATAATATCACCTGTAATCAATGATGAAGGAGAATTTTTTGACTCAGATAATTATAAAGAATCAGATGATAAAGAATGCAAGATGCCAAAAGATGCAGATGCAAATGGTGCATATTGTATAGCACTTAAGGGATTATATGAGGTGTTAAAGATAAAGTCTGAGTGGACAGAAGATGGTTTTGACAGGAACTGCCTGAAATTACCTCATGCTGAATGGTTGGATTTTATACAGAATAAAAGGTATGAATAATGGATGATATCATAATTATTTCTAACTTAAATGATTTTATATTTTGTCCGGCTTCTATATATTTTCATAAGTTATATGGAAGTCAGGACAATCTTACATATCAGTCTTCATATCAGATTAACGGAAGTAAGGCACATGAAAGTGTAGATAATAGCAGTTATTCTACTAAGAAAAGTATAATAACTGCGTTGGACGTTTATTCGGATAAATATAAGTTATCAGGCAAAATTGATATATACGATATGGAAAAGCAATTGCTTATTGAGAGGAAAAAACATATTAGTAAGATATACGATGGATATGTTTTTCAATTATATGCACAGTATTATGCATTGACAGAAATGGGGTATGCTGTTCAAAAATTAGAGATAAGAAGTTTAGATGATAATAAGAAATATAAGATTAATTTGCCAGATGAAGATTTATTGATGAAAAATCGATTTGAAGAATTGATTGATACAATGAGGTCTTTTGATTTGAATGAGTTTTATCAGTCAAATATTGAAAAATGTAAGAAATGTATTTATGAAGATGCATATGACAGGTCTTTAAATATGGGGGATTGATATGTTAAATGCAAATGATTTTAAAAAGAAGCAGATAGTTTTTTTATTTACAAATGAAGGTGACAAATTATCATTTTTAAATGATAACATAATAGTGAAAAATAAAGAAGGAGGAATAAAATATCAATCAACATGCTACAGATTGTTTATGATATGTGTAGTTGGTAATATCTCAATAACAAGTGGTTTAATACAGAGAAGTAAAAAGTTTGGCTTTTCTATATGCCTAATGACTACTACATTTAAGGTGTATGAAATATTGGGAGCGAGGATGGAAGGAAATACCTTGTTAAGAAAGCACCAGTATGAATATACAGAAAATGATATAGGCAGGAAAATAGAACAGAATAAAATCAAGAATCAATCTCAAATATTAAAAAATATTAGAGGAAAGAATCAAATAATGAAAGAAGGCATTGAATTATTAGATAAAATGGTAGTTCAATTAGAACAGCAATTGGAATATTTAGAGGTAATGGGAATAGAAGGCAATGCTGCAAGAGTGTATTTTTCCAGAGTATTTGATAATGTTGATTGGAAAGGAAGAAAACCAAGAATTAAAAATGATTATGTAAATGTAACATTAGATATTGGATATACCATGCTGTTTAATATTGTGGATGCCATATTGCAGGTTTATGGATTTGACACATATTACGGGGTATTTCATAAATGCTTTTACATGAGAAAATCATTGGTTTGTGACTTGATGGAACCAATAAGACCGGTTGTTGATTATCAGGTAAGAAAATCAATAAATCTTGGACAATGTAAAGAAAATGATTTCGAAGTTGTTAATAATAGATGGTGCTTAAAATATAAGTCTAATCCGCAATATATACAGTTCTTAATGAATGCAATATTGGAATATAAAGATGATATATTTTTATACATTCAACAATATTATAGATTTTTTATGAAAAGAAAAAGTGTAAGTGAGATACCTGTGTTTATAATTCATTAGAGGTGAAAATGATAATAGTAAGTTACGATATTTCGGATGATAAATTAAGAACAAATTTTGCAAAATATTTGTCTAAATTCGGTCACAGGATACAGTATTCGGTTTTTGAAATTGACAATAGCACTAGAATATTAGATAATATAATCAGTGATTTGAAGAATAAGTATGAGAAGAGATTTAGTCAGGAAGACAGTGTTATGATCTTTAAATTATCTTCAAGTTGTGAAGTACTAAGGTTTGGATATGCAAAAAATGATGAAAAAGATTTTATTATTATTACATAATGCAAACATGGGCTTTGATAAAGTATTATTTAAAGGTTATTCAATAAAATATGAAAAAATACACAAATAAATTGTTTTTTATAAGGTTATATGCTTAATAATTTGTTTAATTTGACGAATTAAGAGTTTGAATAACCTTAAATAATTTCTACTTTGTAGATACTTGCTCTAATGTGGTGTATTCCATAGTTTGAATAACCTTAAATAATTTCTACTTTGTAGATTCGTTAGTACGCATAGCTAAAGCCTGAGTTTGAATAACCTTAAATAATTTCTACTTTGTAGATTGAATTTGTCACAGGTGTAATATTGAAGTTTGAATAACCTTAAATAATTTCTACTTTGTAGATTTAAAAAGAGAACAGCATAAGAGAACATGTTTGAATAACCTTAAATAATTTCTACTTTGTAGATGACAAGTATTTTCTTGCAGTTTTTAACGCAAAAAGTAAGCCTGATAAAAAGATAATTTAGGGCAGTGGGGATAGAAAGAGTGATGCTGATTATAAGAAAATGGTATACAATCTGCTTCCTGGATCTAATAAAATGCTGCCTAAGGTATTCTTTTCAAAAAAAGGCATAAAAACATTTAAACCATCAGAGTATATAATTTCAGGTTACTATTGTAGATGTTAATCTTGCAAGCCTTATGGGCGTGTTGAATAACCCTTAATAATTTCTATACCAACACCTACTATAACTGCATTTTACGCATGATTAGTAGGTGTTTTTTCTGCTTTTCAAGCAATTCGCAACGAAAAATCCAAGAAATAACCTACTATTTAATGAAACCTGAGTCATTTAGTATGTTTTTTAGAATATAAAACTCTTTTTTAGTGCAAAAATGACCTACGAAATTATGATGATAAGGCAATCTAGTAGGTTATTGAATAATCATGTGGTGAGTGAGCTAAGCTCGAGTGCGATATTTAACATCATTTAAGTTTCAACCAGTAAGTATGGAAATAAAACGGTTACAAAATGGATATTTATTTACTATATTTTGGTTGACTAATGGATATACAACTCTTATAATGAGTATAGAAATTATATTTAATCATGTACGGATATTCATGTTTTGATTGGAGAGGGTTATATGACAATTAATGAGATGAAAGAGAAGAAGAAGGAAAAAGGATATTCATATGCCAAGATAGCTGAATTGTCTGGGGTGCCTCTGGGAACAGTGCAGAAGATTTTTTCTGGGGAAACAGAGAGTCCGCGATATGATACTCTTACAGCACTGGAACAGGTTTTTAATGAACAGTTAGAAGTAAGGGAACTAGGTGGATTATATAAGGCAAGAAAGAATGGTGAATACACTATTGATGATTACAGGGCACTGCCTGATGAACAGAGAGTGGAGCTGATTGACGGATACTTTTATGATATGGCTTCGCCGACTTTCGGACATCAGTCAATTGGTGGAGAGATTCACAGGCAGATTGCTAATTATATTATGGAACATGGTGGAAACTGCCGTCCATTTATAGCACCTGTAGATGTACAGCTTGATTGTGATGAGAGGACTATGGTTCAGCCGGACGTAGGAATAGTATGCGATACATCTAAGATTAAGAGATTTGGTATATATGGTGCACCGGATTTTGTCGTGGAGGTCGTTTCTTCGTCTACCAAGAAGAAGGATTATGCATTGAAGCTTTCCAAGTATATGGAGGCTGGAGTGCGTGAATACTGGATAATGGACTTTGCGCAGGAGAAGGTTCTTGTGTATTTCTTTGAGAGTGATGTATATCCGGTGATATATGGATTTGATAAGCCGGTTCCGGTGAATATATATAATGGAGAACTTAAGATTGATTTTACCAATATTGTGAGATGGCTTAAAGAAGGCATGGAATAAAACTTGGAGAAAGGAAATGATATGGCACATAGTAATCCGATAACAATCGGCATGCTGGCACATGTTGATGCAGGAAAGACGACGCTGTCAGAGGCGATACTATATAGTGCGGGAAGCATAAGAAAATTAGGACGAGTTGATAATCAGGATACATTTCTTGATACAGGGGATATGGAGAGAGCAAGAGGAATCACCATATTCTCAAAGCAGGCGGCTTATAATTATAACGGAAGTTCATACACGCTGCTTGATACACCGGGGCATGTTGATTTCTCGGCAGAGACTGAGAGAACATTGTGGGTGCTTGATGCGGCAGTTCTTGTTATAAGTGGAATGGATGGAGTACAGGGGCATACAGAGACGCTGTGGAGTCTGCTTAAAAGACTTGGAATTCCGGTATTTATATTTGTCAATAATATGGACCAGCAGGGAACGAACAGGGCAAGAATTATGGAGCAGCTAAAGAACAGGCTGTCAGAGTCATGCGTGGATTTTAATAATATAGATTACGAAGAAGTTGCAATGTGCCATGAAGAGGCGCTTGAGCAGTTTCTTGAATCTGCAAATGTAGATGATGCCCTTATGAGCCGCATGATTATGGAAAGAAAAATGTTTCCTGTATATTTTGGTTCGGCACTCAGAATGAACGGAGTTGAGGAACTTATAAATGGAATTGATACATATGTAAGCTGTCCTGATTACGGCGAAGAGTTCTCGGTAAAGGTGTATAAGATTACAAGAGATGACAGAGGAGAAAGACTTACACATCTTAAAGTATGCGGTGGTTCTTTAAAATCAAAAATGCTTATTGGCAATGAAAAAGTCAACCAGATAAGAGTCTATGCAGGAGATAAGTTTACAAGCATTAATGAAGCAGTTGCCGGAACGGTGTGTGCAGTGACAGGACTTTCAGAGACTAAGGCAGGTCAGTTTATTGGAGCAGGCGGAGAGGATAATATACCTGTGCTTGAGCCGGTACTTAATTACAAGCTTAATCTTCCGGCAGGGACAGACCCGGTGGCACTTCTTTCAAAGCTTCGTACACTAGAGGAGGAAGAACCTGAACTTCATGTTGAATGGGATGAGAACTTCAAAGAAATACATGTAAGCGTAATGGGTCCGGTGCTTATTGAGGTGCTGACCAATATTATCAGGACAAGATTTGGTGTAGATGTAACATTTGGTGAAGGAAGCATTGTATATAAAGAGACAATTAAGAATAAGGCGTATGGTATCGGACATTTCGAGCCTTTAAGACATTATGCGGAGGTTCATCTGCTGCTTGAACCAGGTGAGCCGGGAAGCGGCATGAGATACGAATGTCATTGTAGTGAGGATATACTTGATAAGAACTGGCAGAGGCTTGTGTATACACATTTGTGTGAAAAAATGCATAGAGGAGTGCTTACAGGTTCTGAACTCACGGACATGAAGATTACACTGGTTGCAGGAAGGGCGCATCCAAAGCATACGGAAGGCGGAGATTTCAGGCAGGCAACCTACAGAGCTGTAAGGCAGGGGCTTATGCAGGCAGAATCAGTATTGTTAGAGCCATTCTACGCATTTTCACTTGAGGTAAAGAGAGATTATGTCGGCAGGGCAATGACCGACTTTGAGAGAATGGGTGCAGCATTTAACATGCAGGAGGCTGATGGTGATAATGTTGTTATCACAGGTGAAGGTCCGGTTTCAGTGATTGGCAACTATCAGGCAGAGGTTAATGCCTATACCAAGGGAACAGGCAGACTTGCTCTTAAGATGGCAGGCTACAGACCATGCCATAATACAGAAGAGGTTATTGAACGATTCGGCTATGAGCCTGAGCGTGATACAAGAAATCCGGTAGATTCAGTATTCTGTGCAGGCGGTTCGGGATATGTTGTGCCGTGGAATGAAGTAAGAGAGCATGCACATGTCGAGATAGCCGTGACGGATTCCGGGGTTGCCGGTGGACAGTCTGACAGGGAGGTCAAGCTTACGGCAAAGCAGGCTTCAAGAACAGTGTCTGACGAGTGGATTGGAACAGACGAGGTAGACAGAATCTTGAACGAAACATATTTTTCTAACAGCAGAGGCGATAATGAAAGAAGAAAGTTATCGAAAAGAAAAGCTGACACAGCAGTTGGAAGATATGTTACAGGCGGTAATGCCAATGTTAAAAACCCTCCTAAAGCACCTGAATATAATCCAGATAAGAAGAGTTTTCTTCTTGTTGACGGATATAATATAATACATGCATTTAAGGAGCTATCAGAGCTTGCACAGGTCAATCTTGACAGTGCAAGAGGCAGGCTGCTTGATATACTGTGTAATTATCAGGCGATGAAGGGATGCGAATTGATTGTGGTATTTGACGCATACAGAGTGCCTGGACATGATGAGGAGTTTATAGATTTTCATAATATTCATGTTGTATTTACGAAGACAGCGGAAACTGCTGACCATTATATAGAAAAATTTGCACATGAGAATGGAAAGAAATATAATGTAACGGTGGCAACATCAGATGGTGTAGAACAGGTAATTATAAGAGGACAGGGATGCCTGCTTATATCTGCCAGAGAGTTCGAGAAAGAGATAGCTGCGATGGAGGAACACCTACGCGAAAACTACCTTAATAAGACATATTGATGATAACACATATATTTAAAACGAGGTGACATACGATGAGTACATTATGGGTTGTTGGTGATTCAACATTAAGTTCTTTTGATGACAAATACTATTATCCAAGATATGGATACGGAACCAAGCTTGGCTGTTATCTTAACAGCAAGGTGCAGGTTAATAATCTTGCACTTTCAGGAAGAAGCAGCTTAAGCTTTACTAAGGAAGAGAATTATAAGGAGCTTCTTGCAGGCATGAAAGCAGGAGATTTTCTTATAATCGGATTTGGACATAATGATGAGAAAACTGAGGCAGGAAGATATACAAGCCCGATAGGCGGCAGGGATAAGAAAGGCACATTTGCAGCATCATTATATGACAATTATATTAAGCCGGCACTTGATGTTTCATGTACACCAATACTGTGTACACCTATTGTAAGAAGAACTGCAACAGGAGAGTGGACAAAGCAGGAGCTTCACATAACTGATGACGCTGCACAGTTTAAGGGAGGGGATTATTCACAGGCAGTCCGTGACCTTGCAAGAGACCTTGGAATCGTCTGCGTTGATATGACTGAAAAGACAAAGGCTTTATATGAAGAGTTAGGACCAGAAGAGACAATTTATCTTCACGCATGGCCATCTAATAAAGAAGTAAGTGTTGACAATACACACACTAATATATGGGGCGGCAGGGTTAATGCTTTCCTTGTTATGCAGGAGCTTGAAAAGGCTGGAATATCAGGACTTTCAGAGAATATAGTTAATATAAGGGCAGATGAACCGCTTCCAGACAAGAACAGATATCTTGAAAAAAATGCTTCATACAAGCCGGTAGTGTTCAGCGATGAGCTTGCTGACAGCAAGAACTTCAAAGATGCATATGGATTCAAAGGCACAGTATTCGGTGATGTTACAACTCTGCCAACGGAATCTGATAATTATATACTTGAAGAAGTTCCAGGGGGAATACACATCGCGGTTAAGAATAATGATGGCAAGATATCTGCCGTTACAGACGGAATTGCAATGTACTATAAGAAGATTCCTGTAAATGTGAACTTTACCCTTAAGGCTAAGATGACAATTAATGATTATTTCTATAACAATCAGGTGTCATTTGGGCTTATGGTAAGAGATGATATGTATATTGATAAGAAAATGCCAGATGTACTTGGCGATTATGTAGCGGCAGCACCACTTAACCTTACTTATAAAGACCAGGCATGGAGCTGTTTTGCAAGAAAGAACAGCGGACTTATGCAGGGAAGTGTGACAGGAAGAGAACTTAAACCAGGTGATACAGTAGAAGTATGTATAAAGTCTAATCCGGACGGATATGCAGTAAAATTAGGCGATGGAGAGTTCTTAACAGGCGGATTTGATTTTAAGCTGACAGCCGTAGACCCTAAGCATGTATACGCAGGATTCTTCGTTTCGAGAAATGCGGATGTTACATTTACGGATATAGAATATACAGAGAATTAATACAATTTTTATATATGATTGTATTTAATTTTACATAGGAAAATGTTACAATTACATCAGAAATATCGTGAAAAATAGCGTTGACGCGGAAATGAGGTATATTATGAAACTAACATTTTTAGGCGCGGATCATGAGGTAACAGGAAGCTGTCATTTCTTACAGGCGGCAGGTCTTAATATTCTTGTAGACTGCGGTATGGAACAGGGCAATGATGTATATGAAAACCAGGAACTTCCTATTGCAGCATCTGATGTGGATTGCATATTGCTGACGCATGCACACATTGACCATTCAGGTCTTATTCCTCTTATGTATGTGAATGGATTCAGGGGACAGGTGTATTCAACATCAGCTACGGCACAGCTGTGTGAGATAATGTTAAGAGACAGCGCACATATTCAGATGTTTGAAGCTGAATGGAGAAACCGGAAGGCTGCCAGATCAGGAGGAAAACTCAAGGAATTTGTTCCACTGTATGATATGGATGCAGCAGTTAATGTCTGCAAGCAGTTCGTAGGCTGTGAGTATGACAGGGTATATGATATTGCAGAAGGAATTAAGATAAGATTTACAGATGTAGGACATCTTCTTGGTTCAGCAAGTATTGAGGTATGGGCAACAGAGAAGACAGAGAATGGTGATGTAACAGAGAAGATTGTGTTTTCGGGTGATATAGGTAATATTAACAAGCCGATAATTAAAGACCCGAAGCATGTCAGGGATGCCGACTATGTAGTTATGGAGTCAACTTATGGTAACAGAAGCCACGGAGGAACTCCTAATTATGTGGAAGATTTAACTGATATATTTAAGAGAACATTTGAAAGAGGCGGTAATGTTGTTATTCCGTCCTTTGCAGTAGGAAGAACTCAGGAACTGCTTTATATCATAAGAAAGATTAAAGAAGATAATCTCGTTGGCAGAGATTTTGATGTATATATGGATAGTCCACTTGCTATTGAAGCGACGAACATATTTATTAAGAATGTGGAGAGCTGCTTTGATGATGATGCAGTAGAACTTGTAAGAAAGGGGATTAATCCGCTTTCATTTCCAGGACTTAAGTATGCAACTACGGGTGATGAATCAAAGCAGATTAACTTTGATCCTAATCCTAAGGTTATTATTTCTTCATCAGGTATGTGTGAAGCGGGAAGAATAAGACATCACCTGAAGCATAATTTGTGGAGACCAGAGTGTACAATTGTATTTGTCGGTTATCAGGCTGTTGGAACAACAGGCCGTATAATAGTTGATGGTGCAGAGGAGATTAAACTTTTTGGCGAACCGATACAGATAAAGGCAGAGATTGTACAGCTTAAGGGTTCAAGTGGTCATGCTGATAAAGATGGGCTTCTTTGTTGGATTAATGCATTTGACACAAAGCCTAAAAAGGTGTTTGTTGTGCATGGCGAAGACAGTGTGTGTGACGAGTTTACGGAATGCCTTAAAGAAGAATATGGTTATGATGCCATGGCACCATATACAGGCGGAAGTTATGACCTTATTGCAGACAGAGTTATCTCTGAAGGTGTTAAGGAAAGAAAGACTAGAAGAACGACGAGTACACAGCGTGGTAAAACTGTATTTGACAGACTTGTTGCTGCTGGAAAGCGCCTCATGACAGTTATTACACACAATGAGGGTGGTACGAATAAAGATCTGGCTAAGTTTACAGATCAGATTAATGCATTATGTGATAAATGGGACAGGTGATTATGATGAAGATGCTGTTTGTTTTTAATCCAAACTCAGGAAAAGCTCAGATTAAGAACCAGCTGATGAAGATAATACAGGTGTTTTCTAAGGCTGGATATGAGATTACTGTATATCCGACTAAGGCATCGCTTGATGGCTATCAACACATTTTAGATAATGAAGGCAGGTATGATGTCATAACATGTAGTGGTGGAGATGGTACTCTTAATGAAACGGTTGCGGCTGTTCTTAAGTATAAAGGAGAGAAGCCGCCGATAGGGTATATTCCTAGTGGAACAACGAATGATTTTGCTGCGAGTCTGGGAATTCCAAGAAATATGACGAAGGCCGCTGTTAATATAGCAAAGGGTAAACGTTTTCCTTGTGATGTAGGAATTGTAAATGGAGAACGCTCATTTAATTATGTTGCTGCATTTGGGGCGTTTACAAGGGTTTCTTATGGAACTCCACAGAATCTTAAGAATATACTTGGACATCAGGCTTATGTAATTGAAGCAGTCAGAAGCTTATCAACTATTAAATCACAGTATATGCGTGTATATTCTGAGGAGATGAATGTTGAGGGCAATTTTGTATATGGAATGATAAGCAATACAGATTCAGTTGGTGGAATAAAGAATCTTACCGGCAATGATGTTAATCTGCAGGATGGATTATTTGAAGTTACCCTGATAAGAGAACTTAACAATCCTATAGCAGTCCAATCGCTTATCAATGCTTTTATAACTAAAGACCTAAGCAAATGTGACTGGGTATGTACATGGAAGGCCAAGTCTGTAAGGTTTGAATCACCACAGCCTGTATCATGGACACTTGATGGTGAATATGGTGGAGAACATACAGAAATACAGTTTTCTGTTAAGGAGAAAGCAGTTGATTTCCTGATAGGAGGAGTACATGTTAATAACTAATTGATAATCATTAATAATATAAAGTGATAAAACCTTGTAAATTAATATGCAGGGTTTTGTCACTTTATTTTTTTACTAATTTTATACAGATAGGTAAAAATCAGACACAACTTAGATACAATTTAGCTGTTTTGCTTAAGAACAAGTAGAAATTAAACAAAAATAAGATGATAATAAATGTAGATAACAATGTGTTTTAAGAAACAATACTGCGATAATTTTAATAATTATCAGACAATTACAAATAAATATGATAATAGTTATATTATCAGACAATTAGAATGAAAAAATATTTACAAAACCTATAAAACAGGAGTATATTATGTGCAAGCAAAGCTTTAGAATATACGAAAGGATGATTAGACTTATGGGAAATGAAATCAAACAGCCTGGTCTTTACAGATCTGAACTTGAGCATGATGCCTGTGGTATCGGAGCTATTGTAAGTATTAATGGAATTAAGACACATCAGACAGTATCTGATGCTTTAAGCATTGTAGAAAATCTTGAGCATAGAGCTGGTAAAGATGCAGAAGGAAAGACTGGTGATGGTGTTGGTATTCTTCTTCAGATATCACACAAATTCTTTAAGAAAGCCGTAAAGCCATTAGGAATTGAGCTTGGAGATGAGCGCGATTATGGCGTTGGAATGTTTTTCTTCCCACAGGATGAACTGGCAAGAAACAGAGCCAAGAAGATGTTCGAAATCATTGTTGAGAAGGAAGGACTTGAGTTCTTAGGTTGGAGAGATGTTCCAACATTTCCTAATGTCCTTGGTAAAAAGGCAGTTGACTGTATGCCATATATCATGCAGGGATTTGTAAAAAGACCTGCCAATGCAGCTAAAGGAATTGAGTTCGACAGAAGACTTTATGTTGCAAGACGAGTATTTGAGCAGACAGCAGAAGATACAACTTACGTATGTTCATTATCAAGCAGAACGATTGTATACAAAGGTATGTTCCTTGTAGGACAGCTTCGTCAGTTCTTTGGTGACCTTGAAAATCCTGATTATGAGTCAGCTATTGCACTTGTTCATTCAAGATTCTCAACTAACACTAACCCAAGCTGGGAGAGAGCTCATCCTAACAGATTCATGGTACATAATGGAGAGATTAATACTATCAAGGGTAATGCCGACAGAATGTTAGCAAGAGAAGAGACAATGACATCTCCATATCTTGAAGATGAGATGTCAAAGATTACTCCGGTTGTTAATACTAATGGTTCAGATTCAGCAATGTTAGATAACACACTTGAGTTCTTTGTTATGAACGGCATGCCGCTTCCACTTGCTGTTATGATTACAATTCCTGAGCCTTGGATTAACAATGGTGCAATGGCACAGGAGAAGAAGGATTTCTACCAGTATTATGCAACAATGATGGAGCCTTGGGATGGTCCGGCTTCTATCGCATTTACAGATGGAGACTACTTTGGAGCAGTGCTTGACCGTAACGGTCTTCGTCCTTCAAGATATTATATCACTAACGATGGTTATCTTATTCTTTCTTCAGAGGTTGGTGCACTTCCAATCCCAGAGAGCAGAATTAAGTTAAAGGACAGATTAAGACCTGGAAAAATGCTTCTTATAGATACAGTTAAGGGTGAACTTATAGAGGATGATAAGCTTAAGGAAGAATATGCAACTAAGAACCCATATGGTGAGTGGCTTGACAGCAATCTTATACAGCTTAAGGATTTAAAGATTCCTAACAAGAAGGTTCCTGTTCATACTAAGGAAGAAAGAGCAAGACTCCAGAAAGCATTTGGTTATACATACGAGGACTTCAAGACTTCAATACTTCCTATGGCGCTTAATGGAACAGAGCAGACAGGAGCAATGGGTATTGATACACCACTTGCAGTACTTTCTAACAAACATCAGCCACTGTTTAATTATTTCAAACAGTTATTTGCACAGGTTACTAACCCACCAATTGATTCAATAAGAGAGAAGGTTGTTACATCAACAACTGTTTATCTTGGAACAGAGGGTAATATTCTTGAGGAAAAGGCTGAGAACTGCAAACAGTTAAGAATTAATGATCCAATCCTTACTAACACAGACCTTCTTAAGATTAAGAATATGAATGTTGAAGGATTTAAGGTAGAGACTATTCCTATTATATATTACAAGAATACTTCACTTGAAAGAGCTATCGACCACTTATTTGTTGAGGTTGACAGAGCACACAGAGAAGGTGCTAATATCATTATTCTTTCAGACAGAGGTGTTGATGAGAACCATGTTGCTATTCCTTCATTACTTGCGGTTGCTGCATTACAGCAGTATCTTGTACAGACTAAGAAGAGAACAAGCATGGCTGTAATCTTAGAGAGTGGTGAGCCAAGAGATGTCCATCATTTTGCGACTCTTCTTGGATATGGTGCTTCTGCAATTAACCCATATCTTGCACAGGAGAGTATTCAGGAGCTTATCGACCTTAATATGCTTGACAAGGATTATTATGCAGCAGTTGATGATTACAATAAGGCAATTATCACAGGTATTGTTAAGATTGCTGCCAAGATGGGTATTTCAACAATCCAGTCATATCAGGGTGCTAAGATATTTGAGGCAATTGGAATTAATTCAGATGTTATAGATAAATACTTTAAGGGTACAGTTTCAAGAATTGAAGGCGTGTCACTAAAGGATATTCAGGAAGATGTTGAGACACTTCACTCTAAGGCATTTGATCCACTTGGACTTTCTACAGATACTACTCTTGACAGCTCAGGCGCTCATAAGATGAGAAGCGGCAAGGAAGAACATCTGTATAACCCACAGACAATACATTTGTTACAGCTTGCTACAAGAACAGGAGATTACAAGACATTTAAGGAATATACAGCTCTTGTTAATAAGGAAGAGGGCGTTAAGAACTTAAGAGGTCTTATGAACATTAAGTTCCCTAAGAAGGGAATCAGCATTGATGAGGTTGAAAGTGTTGATTCTATCGTAAGAAGATTCAAGACTGGTGCTATGTCATATGGTTCAATATCAAGAGAGGCACATGAAACTATGGCTATTGCCATGAACATGCTTCATGGTAAGTCTAACTCAGGTGAAGGTGGAGAGGACATTGACAGATTAAAGGTTGGTCCGGATGGTCTTAACAGATGCTCTGCAATCAAGCAGGTTGCATCAGGAAGATTCGGCGTTACTTCTAGATACCTTGTAAGCGCACAGGAGATTCAGATTAAGATGGCACAGGGCGCTAAGCCGGGTGAAGGTGGACATCTTCCAGGAAAGAAGGTGTATCCTTGGATTGCAAAGACTCGTCTTTCAACTCCGGGTGTTGCGCTTATTTCACCACCACCACATCATGATATATATTCAATCGAGGATCTGGCACAGCTTATATACGACCTTAAGAATGCTAACAAGAATGCAAGAATATCAGTCAAGCTTGTTTCAGAAGCTGGTGTTGGTACAGTTGCATCAGGTGTTGCCAAGGCGGGCGCACAGGTAATTCTTATTTCTGGTTATGACGGAGGTACTGGTGCAGCTCCAAGAAGCTCTATACATAATGCCGGACTTCCATGGGAATTAGGTCTTGCAGAGGCACATCAGACACTTACAATGAACGGACTGCGTAATAAGGTTATTATTGAGACAGATGGTAAGTTAATGAGCGGAAGAGACGTTGCTATCGCAGCAATGCTTGGTGCAGAGGAATTCGGATTTGCAACAGCTCCACTTGTAACTATGGGCTGCGTAATGATGAGAGTATGTAACCTTGATACATGCCCTGTTGGTGTTGCAACACAGAATCCTGAGCTTCGTAAGAGATTTACAGGTAAGCCAGAATATGTTGTTAATTTCATGAGATTCATTGCACAGGAACTCCGTGAGATAATGGCTGACTTAGGAATTAAGACACTTGATGAGCTGGTAGGAAGAACAGATTTGCTTGAGCAGAAGAATGTTGCCAAGAGCGGACGTTCAGCAGAGATTGATTTATCACAGATTCTTGACAATCCATATGTTAAGCAGACAAAGATACATTATGATAAGAAAAATGTATTTGATTTCGAACTTGAGAAGACAGTTGATGAAAAGATTTTACTTAAGAAGTTCGAATCTGCCATGGAGACAGGAAGCAAGAGAAGTCTTGAAATCGATGTTGCCAATACAGACCGTACATTAGGAACACTTCTTGGCGCTGAGATTACAAGAAGATTTGATGATAAGCTTGATGATGATACATATACAGTAAAATGTAATGGCGCAGGCGGACAGAGCTTTGGTGCATTTATTCCTAAGGGACTTACACTTGAGCTTGTCGGTGATAGTAACGATTACTTTGGTAAGGGACTTTCAGGTGGAAAGCTTATTGTATATCCACCAACAGGAAGTACTTATAAGGAAGACGAGAATATCATCATCGGTAATGTTGCATTATATGGTGCTACAAGTGGTAAGGCGTTCATCAATGGTGTTGCCGGAGAAAGATTCTGTGTAAGAAATTCAGGTGCAACAGCAGTTGTTGAGGGAACTGGTGACCACGGCTGTGAATATATGACAGGTGGTACAGTAGTAGTATTAGGCAAGACTGGCAAGAACTTTGCTGCTGGTATGAGCGGTGGAATTGCTTATGTTCTTGATGAAGACACAAGTCTTTACAAGAGAGTTAATAAGCAGCTCGTTTCAATGGAAGCAGTTTCTAACAAATATGATGTCCTTGAGTTAAAGCAGCTTATAACAGAACATGTTGCTTATACTAATTCTAAGAAGGGCAAGGAAATACTTGATAACTTCGGAGAATATCTTCCAAAGTTCAAGAAAATCATGCCACATGATTATAAGAAGATGCTTAACATGATAGTACAGATGGAAGAAAAAGGACTTAGCAGCGAACAGGCTCAGATAGAAGCATTCTATGCGGCTACCAAGTAGGGTTGAGACGCAGTCGCGACTGACAAAAGCGAAGCTTTTGGAAGTGCACCCGTAGGGACAGTGCAAGTTTATAACATACATGAAAGGAGCTAACCATGGGAAAGCCAACAGGATTTTTAGACTATGAAAGAGTTGAAGCTACAGCGGTTTCACCTAAGGAAAGAATAAAGAATTATAATGAATTTCATACACCTCTGTCAGAAGATGAGCAGAGAAAGCAGAGTTCACGCTGCATGGACTGTGGCGTGCCATTCTGCCAGTCTGGTATGACAATAAAGGGAATGACTAGCGGATGTCCGCTTAATAATCTTATTCCGGAATGGAATGATCTTCTTTACACAGGAAACTGGGAACAGGCATATCACAGGTTACATAAGACAAGTAACTTCCCTGAATTTACAAGCCGTGTGTGTCCTGCACTCTGTGAGAAAGCATGTACATGCGGACTTAATGGCAAGGCAGTATGTACCAAAGAGAATGAAATGGCAATCATTGAACATGCATATGCCAAAGGTTATGCGAAAGCAAATCCTCCTAAGGTAAGAACTAAGAAGAGAATTGCTGTAGTAGGTTCAGGCCCTGCCGGACTTGCTGTAGCAGACCAGTTAAATCAGAGAGGACACAGTGTTGCTGTATATGAAAGAGCTGACCGTATCGGTGGACTTTTAAGATATGGCATTCCTAATATGAAGCTTGAAAAGCATATAATTGACAGAAAGCTTGATATTATGAAGGAAGAAGGCATTGAGTTCGTAACTAATGCAAATGTTGGTGAGAACATTAAGGCTAAGAAGCTTATGGCAGATTATGATGCTGTAGTACTTGCGTGTGGTGCTGCTAATCCAAGAGATATCAATGCTCCTGGAAGAGATGCCAATGGAATATACTTTGCAGTAGATTTCCTTACAGCAACTACAAAGAGTCTTCTTGATTCAGGACTTAAGGATGGCAGATACATTTCTGCAAAGGATAAAAATGTTATCGTTATCGGTGGTGGTGATACAGGTAATGACTGTGTCGGAACATGTATAAGACACGGCTGTAAGTCGGTAACACAGCTTGAGATGATGCCAAAAGCACCAGATGAGCGTGCGGAGAACAATCCTTGGCCACAGTGGCCTTTAGTCTGCAAGACAGATTACGGTCAGGAAGAAGCAATTGCAGTATTCGGACATGATCCAAGAATATATACAACTACAGTTAAGGAATTCAAGAAGGATAAGAAGGGTAATCTTACAAGTGTTGTTACAGTAAAGCTTGAGTCTAAGACTGATGAAAAGACAGGAAGAAGAATGATGGTCCCTGTGGAGGGAACAGAAGCAGAGCTTCCATGTGAGCTTGTACTGATAGCAGCAGGTTTCCTGGGTTCACAGAAATATGTTACAGACGCATTTGGAGTTGAACTTACAGAAAGAACTAATGTAAAGACAGCAGCAGACGGATTTGAAACAAGTGTACCGGGTGTATTTACAGCAGGAGATATGCATACAGGACAGTCACTTGTTGTGAAAGCTATAAGACAGGGAAGAGACTGTGCAAGAGCAGTTGATTACTACCTTATGGGATATACTAATCTCTAATTTATGATTATCAGAATATGGCATGGATGATATGAAAACGGCTTAGATAAGCGTTTTCTGTGGCATCCGTGCCATATTTTAGTCTTAGTTAATGGTTGTTTTTATAAGTTTTATGGTGTATATTAGTCTCTGATATGGGAATTACAATATGAGGAAGCGGAGGAGATAATATGCTGACAGTGATGATTCTTTTGGATTCTGTGGAGAAGGTTCAAAGGTTTGTAAGTACAATTAGTAAGTACTCATGTGGGTTTGATGTTGAATCAGGATATAGCTGTGTTGATGGCAAATCATTAGTTGGTTTGTTCAGTCTGGATATCAGTAAACCATTACAGCTTACAATTAATGACGGAGAAGGCGAGATTGAGGATGTATTAAGGGATATACAGGAGTTCATGGAATACTAATTAAATATATCAGGAGAATAATAAGTTGAAGAAATTACTAGCAGTTATACTTTCGGTTATTATGGTATTTTCATTTGCGGCATGTGCAGGAAAATCAGCTAATAACGAAGGCGAGAGTCAGACAGAAGAGACAACAACAATAAGAATCGGAGCTATGGCAGGACCTACAGCAATGGGAATGGTTAAGCTGCGTAAAGATTCAGAGAATGGCAATACTAAGAACACATATGCATTTGAAGATTTTGCTACAGATGCATCTGCATTTGTAACACCACTTGCAACCGGAGAGATTGATATAGCGGCTGTACCATCTAATCTTGCAGCTAATATATATAATAAGACGGAAGGCAAGGTCCAGGTTGTTGCTGTTAATACACTTGGAGTTCTTAATCTTGTAGAAAGAGGCAACACTGTCAACAGTATCAGCGACCTTAAGGGTAAGACTATATATGCTACAGGAATGGGTGCAGTGCCGGAATATACCATAAGATATATTCTTTCAGGTAACGGCCTTGATGCTGATAAAGATGTTAATATTGTGTGGTGTTCAGATACAACAGAAGCACTTTCTAAGTTAAAGTCAGAAGATGGTGCAATTGCTGTTCTTCCACAACCTTTTGTTACAGCAGCAAGTGCCCAGATTAGTGGTTTAAGAGTTGTTATGGATCTTAATGAAGCATGGGAGAAGATTAATAATAATTCTAAGATTGTTACAGGTGTAATTGTTGTAAGAAAAGAATTTGCTGAAAAATATCCAGAACAGCTTAAGAAGTTCATTGATGAATATAACGAAAGTGTTGCATATACTTCAAGCAATATTGATGAGACAGCACAGCTTATTGCTGAGTATGGAATTGTTGCATCAGAAGCAATAGCTAAGAAGGCTCTTCCTAAGTGCCATATTGTATGCTATATTAATAATAACATGAGAAGTGCACTTGAAGGGTTCTTACAAGTGTTATATGACCAGAATCCTAAGTCGGTAGGTGGCAGTATGCCGAAAGATGATTTCTATTATGAATATTAATAAGAAGATATTGAATGTAATATATAAAGTGCTGGCAGTTATGCTGGCACTTATTTTATGGGAAATAGCTGCGCTAAAGATTGATTCAACGATATTATTAGTGACACCGGTACAAGTGCTTGGCAGATTATTTACTATATGGCATGAACCGGATTTTGCAGGAACTGTGTGGTTTACAATGTATCATATTGTCGGTGGATTTCTCGCAGGATTATTGTGTGGAATTATATGTGCAGTGCTTGCATATATATGTAAGCCTGTTGAATATATTCTGTGGCCGTGGATGGTTACAATTAAGGCAGTACCTGTTGCGTCTTTTGTGGTTATATGTCTTATATGGTTTACGGCAAAGAACCTGTCGGTGTTCATTGCATTTTTAATAGTTGTGCCTGTTATATACCAGAATACACTGACCGGTCTTAGAAGTACTGATAAAGGCATTAGGGAAATGGCAGATGTATTTCATATTTCCTGGATTCGCAGGATACGCTATATTATCATGCCACAGCTTTCACCTTATCTTATATCAGCAGGAAGAGTTACTGCTGGTATGGCTTGGAAAGCAGGAGTGGCAGCAGAGATTATCGGAATGCCCAAAGGTTCTGTTGGACAAATGCTTTATATGTCGAAAATATATCTTGATACGGATGATTTGCTGGCGTGGACGGTTATAATTGTTGTATTGAGTGTGATATTTGAAAAACTTGTTGTGCTTGCTTTAAAAGCAGCACTAAAAAAATAGCGTTGACAATATGAATATTGCCAGCGCTATTTTTGCGTTAATTTTATTTGTGCATTGAAAATGCTGTTAAGTCATATTTACTTAAGTTGTCTGAAACATTACGGTCGTCTGCTTCGGCGAGCAGCTTGTCACGGTCTTTGGCAGCAAGAACAGGATTCTTTCCGCTTATGTGACGGCTTGGTCCTCCAACACAGCCACCTTCGCATACCATTCCCTCAATGAAATCTGCAGGGAGCTTTCCTACTTTAAGAAGAGTAAGTGCTTTCTTGCAATCGGCAGCACCTGAACATTTTTCTATATTGAACTTATCAGGGTCAGCACCTGCTTCACGCATACACTGTGCAACAGCAGCGGAAACACCGCCTCCGTTACCGAATCTTTTACCATATATGCTTGCCTGCTGGTCGCTGTTTTCCTCAGGTTCAAGAACTACTTCTTTAGCCCGCATCATTGCTCTGAATTCACCGATTGTAAGTACGAAATCAGCATTTCCCTGACCCTTATATTCCTGCTTTTCATTCTTCTTGGCTATACATGGTCCGATAAATACGGTTATTGTATCAGGATCTTCTGACTTAAGAAGTCTTGAAAGTGCAAACATAGGGGATATAGTTGTTGATATATGTTCTGCAAGCTCAGGATACTGTTTCTTAATCAGATTAACAAATGCAGGACAGCATGAGGTTGTAAGCTTCTTTCCTTCTTTAGCTGCTTCAAGCCATTCTTCTGCCTCGGCCTGTGCAGTAAGGTCTCCGCCAAGACCTACCTCATACATATCATTAAAGCCCAGCTTCTTGCATGCTGTGCGGATGCTGCTCATTGTTATTGTGTCTCCAAACTGTCCTTCAACAGCAGGTGCTACCATGGCAACGACTTTCTTTCCGTCTACGATTGCCTTTATTACATCAACTATATCTGTTTTAGAACCGATAGCACCGAATGGACAGGCGTGGATACACTGTCCGCACTGGATACATTTGTTTTCATCTATTTCACAGATGCCATTCTCATCCATTGTAATAGCATTGGCTGGACAGATTTTCTTACATGGCCTTATGAGGTCTGCGATTGCATTGTATGGACAGGCTTTGGCACACATGCCGCATTCCTTGCATTTGTCAGGGTCTATGTAGGCTCTGTCTCTTGTCATGCTTACAGCACCGAACTTACATGCCTGCTGGCAGGCTTTCATCATACATTTTCTGCAATTATCAGTTACGATATAGTGAGAAAGTGGACAGTCGGCACATGCGGCTTCAATTACCTGGATTATGTTATTGGCACCCGGATGGTCACTTTCTGTTGGACATTTGCCTTCTGCAAGGCGGATTCGCTGTCTTGCGATTTCTCTTTCTTTATATACACAACAGCGGAATCTTGCTTTAGGACCGGGAAACATCTTATATGCCAGTTCGTCCTTTTCTTCTTCAAACCTTCCTGCATATGCGAGCTTGGCAACTTCATACAGGATTTCATGCTTGATATTCTGAATAGTAGCATCATTAGATAACATAATGAAACCTCCTTTGTAATGATTGACAAAAAATTATCGATTACTAATTACTATAGCAGATTTTTTAAAATGATTCTATATAAATGTGGCATTTTTTCTCATTATATGTAATAATATTTTTGAAAATCAAAATATATAAAGGGGGATTAATTATGCCTTACATTCCAATTATTCCAATCATTATTGTGGTACTGCTTATATTGTTATTCGCATTTGTACCAATGAGATTATGGATTACAGCATTAGCATCAGGAAGCCATGTCGGTATAGGAACTCTTATCGGTATGAGACTGAGAAAGGTTCCGCCAGCAAGAATTGTGCTTCCACTTATTCAGGCAAGAAAAGCCGGATTACAGCTTAACACTAATCAGCTCGAGTCACATTATATGGCAGGTGGCCATGTAGATGCTGTTGTTAATGCACTTATTGCATCAAGCAGAGCTGGTATGAACATACCATTTGAGATGGCTGCAGCTATCGACCTTGCAGGTCGTGATGTTTTAGAGGCTGTCAGAATGAGTGTTAATCCTAAGGTTATTGAGACACCTAATATTTCAGCAGTTGCCAAGGATGGTATTGAACTGTTAGTTAAGGCAAGAGTTACTGTTAGAACTAATATTAACCAGTTGGTTGGTGGTGCAGGCGAGGCTACTGTAATTGCCAGAGTCGGTGAGGGTATTGTAACAACAGTTGGTTCAGCAGATTCGCACAAGAGCGTGCTTGAGAATCCTGATTCTATCTCTAAGGCTATATTGCAGAAGGGTCTTGATATTGGAACAGCATTCCAGATTCTTTCTATTGATATTGCGGATGTTGATATCGGAAGAAATATAGGTGCTCATCTTCAGAGTCTTCAGGCTGAGGCTGATAAGAATATTGCACAGGCTAAGGCTGAGGAGAGAAGAGCAGCCGCTGTTGCTCTTGAACAGGAGATGAAGGCAAGCGTTGTAGCTGCTGAGGCAGAAGTACCTAAGGCTTTGGCAGAAGCTTTAAGAACAGGCAGAATGGGCTTTAAGGATTATTATGATCTTCAGAATCTGAAGGCTGATACTAAGATGAGACAGTCGATAGCAGGAGAAACAGAGAAGCCGGCAACTATATAATGGACTTGTGAATTAAAAGGGAAAGCGGGTTTTATGGAAATATTAATTGTTTGGGCAGTGTTTGCTTTGATAATTATATCGAATATTAAGAAAGCTAAGAAAATGCAGAATGAGCGCATGCAGGAACACCAGCGGAATATGCAGGATCATAACCAGAATGTGCCAGAATATGGTCGTAATATGCATCAGATGCAGAATAACAGTTCCGGGAATGGCTCATTAAGCCATGGTGCTAATCTGAATAAGAAGAATGACAGCGATGCACAGTCTGCACCATACATGGTGAATTCTTATGGTGAAAAGCAGTACATTGATCCGTCTGTACAGACATATTCAGGTACTCAGAAGATGACAAGTGCAGAAACTGAAAAGCTTAAGCAGGAGATTCGTTCAAGAAATAACTTTAATGGAAAGAATATTACTTCGCATAGAGCAGAGGCACCGGTTCCGCAATATGTTACTCCACCGCCAGCAGCAGATAATGCTGCACCTGCAATGAAGACACTTGATAAAGCAGAATTTCATTCACCAGTTATGCAGGCAGGAAGCACAGGAACTTATTCTGATATGACAGGCGGACACACATTTACACAGTATGACTGCGGACATGAATATAATGATGAGATTGTTCCACAGAGTCAGACGGGAGGTAAAGCTATTCTTGATGACATTAAGTTTGATAAGAATGAGATGCGCAAGGCTTTTGTTATGCAGGAGATATTAAAAAGGAAAGTTATATAATTGATATGAAAAAAGAACCGTGTGACACAAAATCACACGGTTCTTTTAATTAGTGCAGAAGATGGGACTTGAACCCACACGCGGTAACCCGCACAAGAATCTGAATCTTGCTCGTCTGCCATTCCGACACTTCTGCATATATAATATGTAACGAACTTAATATAAGTTACGCAACATTGATATTTTATAAGAGAATTTAAAATGTGTCAATATGAATGACTAAAAAAGTTAAATATGAATCTTTTTGAAAAAAATTTATAAGTTTTAAAATTAAATGCGACAAGAGGTATTAAACCTCTGCCGCATTTATTTTTTTACACAAAAAAGCAGAATGCGGTAGAGCGTAAAAACTCTTACCGCATTTTTTATTTACAAAGGAAAGGAGAATGAGAACGTGGCAAGGAAATATAAAAGATTGAATTATGAAGACCGGAAAGCCATTGAAGCGATGTGCAAGCAGGGGAAGCGTGCAGAAGAGATCGCGGAAGCGATGGACGTTCACAGAGCCACCATCTACAACGAACTGAAAAGAGGTGGCGCAGAAAACGGAAACCGGAAGCAGTACAGCGCAGACATGGCACAGAAGGCAATATAATTTATTCCCCGAAAAGGATCGGGGAAGTACATATGAAAGGCGGAAGAATATGAAGCTGAATATTAAAAAAATTATGATGACAGAAATGGGCGGAGAACTGGAAGAAACGATCAAGGCGTGGGATCAGGCACTGGAAGAAAGAAGAAAAGCGACGCCGGGAATTGGTGATCCGGATCACGGACTGGGCTTCGGATACTGGGATCGTACCTGCAAAAGCTGTCAGGATAGATGGGAAGTTTTCAAGTTAGCAATCAGACAATTTTATGGAATTGAATTCAACTTTACACGGACAGATGAATACTTCGGAGTTTGCAACGATGATGAAACTATCTGGCTGATGAAAGAGAACAGAGAGGAGGAACAACAGTGACAAAGAAAAGATCGACTGACATCCGGACATGTCCCGTGTGCGGACATCAGGTGCAACGAAGTGACATGCAGTTCACACGGGACTGCAACGGGATCACGTTCAGACTGGTTTGCTGGGACTGCTACGATCAGCTAATGGCGAAAGGCTATGACGGAGAATATTACACAGAAGCAGATGAAAATATTGATTACGACTATTAAGCAAAGGACATGAAAATGGCAATCGAAAGAACAGTAGAAACGGACGTATATTGCGATGTATGCGGCGAGTGGATCATGGGCTGGAAATCTAATGATGTAGGAGTTAGCAGAGCATGGGCAGCAGAATATACGAGGAGAAGAGGGGGAACGGTTGGAAAGAAAATCGTTTGCAAGAAGTGCAGGATAAAAGAACGGATCCGGACATGTAGTATTCAACGTAAGATTGGGAATGCAGGAAGGGATAGCGACGGGACATGCATGGGATTTGCAAGCGTGGTGTCAGACGAACCGATGGAAAGATGCAAAAGATGCATAGCTTGTACATCTTATCAATGGGAAGAATAGTTCAGAAGATAGAAGCCGAAACGGGGTGAAAGCCCCGTCCGGTCACGATGGCAACGTGATCGCTGACGATGGCAAGCTGATAGCCGTCCGATGAACACTGTGGAAAAATAGCGGCGGGCATAGACTGCCAGAATTCTATGCAGATGTTCAACAGGTTTTCAGATGCTTTTTAATGTGAAAAGCATCAACGCAGCGTCAGATGTTGCCGGAAGGGATGTGGTGATATATATGACTGCGCTGATCAGCGCAGATTGATTATGCCGGAAGGCGGTACATAGAAAGGAAAATGAACAGATGACAGCAACAGAAGAAAGACCAGTGCAGATTTTGGAACTATTCGGAGGAATAGGAAGCCCGCGATGTGCATTGCGAAATCTGAAGATACCAACAAAAGCGATCGACTACGTTGAAATTGATGAAAAAGCAGTCCGATCTTATAACAACATGTTCAGTGAAGAACTGCCATACAAAACACAGTCTGTTGTGGGATGGAATCTGAAGCCGGACATTTTGATACATGGAAGTCCGTGTCAAGATTTCAGCATAGCCGGACATCAAAGAGGGGCGGACGAAGGAAGTGAAACAAGATCGAGTTTGATGTGGGAAACGATTCACATCATTGATCAGATGGGAGAATGGAAACCGAAATATGTGATCTGGGAAAATGTGAAAAATGTGACATCGAAACATATGATCGCGAATTTTGTACGTTATCAAAAAGAGATGGAACGAATGGGCTATACAAATAATTACGATGTTTTAGATGCAAGAGAATTCGGACTGCCACAAGCACGCGAAAGAGTGTTCACGATCAGTTGCCTGAATGGTGAAAAATTTGATTTCACAAGCCTGATCAGGACGCCTATGCGTAAAATTAGCGAATTTTTGGAAGATAACAAAAATGTTCCGGAAGTATATAACGTCACACAGCCATCTGTATATAACGTGATCGGCGCGTCAGGGATAAAAAGGGCGACAGTGATCAAAGATTTTGCCTACACGATTACAACACGACAGGACAGAACGCCTGCACAGGTGATTGATTGCGGATCAGGACGATACCGATATTTGACAGAACGGGAATGCTGGCGGCTGATGGGATATACAGACGAAGAATTTGAAGCAGCGAAAGCTGTACATGAGAGAAAAGGAAGATATTACATGACACTGTATAAACAGGCGGGGAATAGCATAGCAGTTCCGATATTTGAAAGTATCTTCCGAAAGATAATTCTGGGAGAGGAGAAAACGAAGAAGGATGACAGTGAACGTCAGGAAGGCGATGCAGGACGTTAGAAAAGCAGGGTAATATAAAAGCCCTCTGGTATGCTTGGCGGCACCAGAAGGCTTCACAGTGGCTTCAGGACGATGCCCGAAAACCATAGTACACATCAAAGATATTGTACACCGGACAGCCTGAAAAGTCAATGAATCCGCGCTTTTCTGGACTTCCTAAAACGACCTTGTAATGGATACTAACAATTCAACTAAAGGAAGTAAAGGGAATGAGAAAGAAAAGAAGGAAGGCTGTATATGCCCCTTATGACTATGAAGCAGCATACATGAATAGTCTGGATAAGATGGAGGAAGCAAACGAAGAAAGGATCCTGAAGGAAGGCAAGGTGAAAAGCATCTATGCAACGAAGGAGATCCGATCAGGTGATCAGCTGGAAGTGGAAATCTATCCAGAGTTTACGAAGGGACAGAAAGATCAGATCCCGGATGAAGGGAAGAGAAAAAGACAAAGACAAGCACAGAAGAATCTGAATGATAAAAACAGTAAAAAGATGTGCGAAAGGGTGATCGGTGAGAACTTCACAGATAGAGATATATGGGCGACATTCACATACACGGATGACAATATGCCTGCTTCGATGGAAGTGGCGACGAAGAACATGCAGAACTATATCAGACGACTGAATTATCAGCGAAAGAAGCAGGGATTGAGTAACGCAAGATATGTATACGTCACAGAATGCAGTGAAAAAGGACGCTGGCACCATCACATCGTTATGGATGGCGATGTGGATATGGACACGGTTGAAGCGGTCTGGAATCTTGGAAAAAGAAATGAAATCAGAAGGCTTCAGAGGGATGAAAACGGTCTGGTCGGAATGGCAAGGTACATCACGAAAGAGAAAAGCAAGAAAGGCAAGTATCAAAAGACATGGTGTGCATCAAAGGGACTGCGGAAACCGAAAGAAAAAGTCAATCATTACAAAACAAAACAGAAGGATGTGGACAGGATCGTAAAAGGAGATCTGAACGTCTGCGATCATTTGATGAAATGGTATGGCGATAAATATGATTTTGCTGAAGCAGAAGTGAAATATAACACGTTCAACGGCAGGTTCTACATATACGGGCGGATGCGGTTGAGGAAAGGAACGGCACATGACAAGGGCAAGAAGTAAAAGAACGGCACGAAGGAAGATCAAAAGACTGATCAGGAAGACTTTGAAGATCATATGTGCTGTATGGGATTTCATTGCAAGACATCCGGCAATGCTTGCGATGCCGCTGATCATTTTTCTGTTGGTGTTGACAATACAAATGCACGAATTTGAAAAGCAGGTGCAGGCGTGGGATCGGGAGATCCGGCAGCAGCAGGAGCAGATCGAAGAATTGTATGATCGGCAGGATCCAGTGGAGCAGACAGACATGACGGATGTATATGGGTGCAAAAGTCTGTACGGTACATATGATTTTCCGTGGAATACAATGTCGCAGGACTGGGGGAGCGATCAAGTGACAGGATTTTATTATCATGAAATATCTGAAGAATGCAAGGCAGCAGGTGGAGAGTTGCCGACGATCATTCAGGTATACACATACATTGTATGCGAACAGAATGACGTCGATTATGAAATGGTTTTTGCATTGATCGAACAGGAATCCAGATGCAGATGGGACGCTGAAGGCGACAATGGAACGTCAATCGGTTTGATGCAGGTGTCAGAAAAATGGCATATGCAAAGGATGGAAGAACTGGGAGCGTATGACTTGAAGAATCCATATCAGAATGTGCTGGTTGGTGTGAATTATCTGTCAGAAATCCAGAATGATCTTCGCGGAACAGTACCAGATGAAGATCTTCCGTACTATACGCTGGCAGTTTATAACTACGGGAAGCAGGGCGCAAAAGCGAATCTGTGGGATCAGGGCGTTGTGAAGTATACATACAACACGAAGATTATGGATCGAGCGCAACAGCTGAAGGAAGAGAAAAAGAAAGTAGAGGAGGGACGCGGATGATCAGGAGCATCGAAAAGAAGATCCGGCACATGATCCGTATGATCAGGATCCGGCAATGTCATCACTGCTGCCTGTTCTGCAAATATTGGAACATATGCAAGGAGGAAGAAGAGTGAATCGAAGATACGCAAGAAGAAGCGAGGATACAGAGCAAATGAGCGTCATGGACTGGGCGCGATGGAACCAGAACGCGCATCCGGAACTGGAACTGCTGCATCATTGCCCGAATGGGGGGAGCCGCAACAAAGCGGAAGCGGTGAAATTGAAGCAGATGGGTGTGAAAGCTGGAATTCCGGATCTGTGCCTTCCGGTTCCGATGGGAGTGTACAGCGGTTTGTATATTGAAATGAAATACGATACCGGAAGACTGGAAGACAGCCAGAAGAAGATGCTGAAGGCACTGGCGGCAGCAGGACATTACTGCACAGTTTGCTATGGGGCAGAAGAAGCGATCCGGGTGCTACAAGAATATATCAACCTAAAGAAAATTGATACTGGAAACAGAGAAGATGCAATGTCAGAACAGAACCTGATGATCAGAAAGAACGGGAAAGTGAAATGTATTATTTTCAAAGAGTAGAAGAAAGATCCAAACAGGCAAGGAAAGCACTGAAGAACTGCGAACTGGCACAAAGACAGAAAAAATTCGGATTCAAGGAAGCAGTGATCAGCAGCCGCGGAGAATGTACTGGATGCAGAAATCCGGATGACGGAATGCTGGATCGGAAGTGCAAGCGTTGCCAGTATAACGAATACTATGAAGCGAAGTGATTATGCTTTTCCTTGCGGCGGCTGCATCTGCAATCACTGCGCGAACAATTTATACAGCGAAGATAAAACAGCAGGGGAAGCAAAGATATTTTGCGATGCCTGCGAGTGGTGCAGATGGTATGACGGAGATACGAAGAATCCGGATAAATGGAAACAGGAATGCGATGAATATATCATCACGGAGGAACAGGCAAAAAGAAACAGGAAAAAATTCAAAATTGTGAAATAGGAGGTACACATCATGAAAACAATCGCAATTATGAACCAGAAGGGCGGGATCGGTAAAACAATGACGGCGGCTTCGATCGCCTACCTGCTGGGAGAAGAACAGGGAAAGAAGGTGCTGCTGGTTGATGCGGATCAGCAGGGTAATGTATCAATGTTGTATGACAGATACAAACCGGAAGGGATCGGGATGTCCGAATTACTGGAAAGGCACAGAAGCGTCGGGGGATCTTACAAGACAACAGATCTGATCCAGACAACACCGTATCATAATGTTGACATCATCACAGCAAATGGATATTTAATGCGGACGAACATGAACCTGTTGCTGAACGAAAAAGAAGATCAGATCCTTCGTTTTGCGGCTGCAATGCTGGAAGTGCAGGATGTATATGATTATTGCGTGGTTGATTGTGGCTTGCTGCTGGATATGACCGTGACGAATGTTTTGGTGGCGACGGATCTTGTGATCCTTCCGGTTAAGATCGGCGGGTTTGAAATTGAAGCGATTGCGAATATGGATGAACAGCTGGAAGATCTGCGAAGCCTGAACGATCGGATCCGCATGAAGATTTTAATGACCATGCGACAGAAGAACCAGACAAGCCTTCAGGTGGAAGCGTGGCTGAAAGAATCATCTGGACAAGATTGCTTCGTGACAGCTGTTAGAAGATCTATCATTGCAGAAAAAGCGACAATGCAGCGTGTGCCACTTCCGAAGTTTTCTAAAAATTGTATTGTCACACAGGACTATCGGAATGTTGTGACAGAACTGCTGAAAGATATGGAGGGATAGGCATGGACATTGATGGACAGGTGACGATCAGTTTGAAGACATTTAACCAGCTTCAGGACAGAGCAAAGCAGGCGGACGAACTGAAAAAGAGAATGCAGGATCTACAAGAGGAGATCACGGACATTATTGATCAGATCGACGAAACAGAAGCAAAACCGATCTTTCGTGAAATTGATGATAGCAATATGACGGATAAACAGATACAGAAAAGGTTCGATGAAGCGATTGCGAAGTTTAGAATCATTCTGGATCCGGAGAAGACAAAGCGTTTGATTCAGAAGTACATAGAAAAAGATAGAAGTGATTCACATGCGGACGTGAAGAACGCAAGCCGGAAGGTGCTGGAACAGATAACGATCACGATGAAAGCAGAGGAGGAATAAACATGGCAGCAGGATGGAGCGTAATGGATGCCTTAAATAAAAACAGCAAGGCAGCGGCAGAAGAGAAGCCGAAAGCAAGATTCCGGACACGGGACATTAGTATCCGGAAGATTTACAGCAATGACAGAAATTTTTATTCGATGCCGGGAATTGAACAGCTGGCACAAGAGATATTGGCGGTCGGTTTGATGGAGAATATGACGGTAGCATATGCGCCGTGTGAACGCGGAGAATATAAGATCATCGCCGGGGAAAGAAGATGGCGTGCATTGAATTTGTTGCTGGAAAAGGGATATGAAGATTTTGAAACGGTGACATGTCAGATCAAAAGCGCAGCTGAAGAGAATGAAGAAATGGTGCAACTGATCATTGCGAATGCGTATCGTGATAAAACGATCGCTGACATGCTGGAAGAGGAAAAACGCCTGAAGGAATCGCTTCAGTACATGAAGGATAATGGATTGACGCTTCAGGGGTACAAACTGGACAGCGGACGCCTGCGTGATGTGATCGCTTCGATCATGAATACGACCGGAACAAAGATTGCACAGATTGAAAGTATTAACAAGCATTTAATTCCGGAATTCTCGGCAGAACTGAAAGAAGGTCGTCTGACCTTTTCAGCAGCATATGAAATTAGCGGAATGGCAGAGGATAAGCAGATGGAACTGCTGGAAAAGTACAAAGAAGGCGGACTGTCATTAAAAGAAGTGAAACAGGCAAAGAAAGAGATCGAAGAAGCAGCAGAGAAAGCAGAAATTCCGGGACAGATGAATTTACCGGAAGATCCGGAGGAATGGGAGCAGGAGGAAACAGAAGAGGAACAGGAAGAAGAATGGCAGCAGGCGCATCCGGAAAGCATCACATCACTTTGCTATTCATGCCAGCGATATTCAGAATGCAACGTGAAAACAGGGACATGTCAGGACTGTGATCGTTATGTTGATAAGGCGGAAGCTGAAAAGACGCCGGAACAGCGATATGACGAGGAACAGGCGGCAATCGACAGGGAAACGGCGAAAAAGCTGACTGAAATGGAGCAGGAAGAAAAGATGAAGAACCTGCCTTCGGATGAAAAGAAAGCGCGAATGATGCGAGTGTCGGCGGAACTGTTCAAAGACATCAAAGAAGGAAAGATCCGTCACATGATTGCAAAAGAGGATCAGGCGGGATACAGAGAAAAGGACATTTTGACACTGCTTGCATTCCGCGATGGAAGATCAACAGGTGAACAGATGCGTGTGTGCATTACATGCGCCGACGATGCACAGACATCCAGTGCGATCATTGAAGGATATGCTGTCATCGGGATCATGGATGTTTACGATGCGGAAGCACTGGGATTGATTGACTTGGGGGATGAAGACTGATGGCAGATAAAGATAAATTTATAAAACCGGAATTGAAGACATACAGCGCAAAGAAGTTGTTGACACAGGATAGACTGATGAACGCTATGATCGGAATTAGAGAAATTCAGACGCAGCTATGGAAAACGATGCCAGATGATCAGTATGAAAAGCTGGAACCGGAATTTGACACAGCGATCGCTGCAATGATGGCGCATATGTGCGGGGTGATGCCCGCACACGCGCAGCCGGATCAGGAAAACAGTCAAGATGTCCTGATGCCTGCGACATAGGAAAGGAGAACGACATGGAAAAGAAATTCAATGAAGAAGCGTACAGAAACGGATCAGAAGTTGTTTGCGACGTCTGCGGATCTGTAATTGAACACATAAATGTGAAAACAAGGATCATCGCAAGACAGGCGGAAGGATTCAACGTGACAGAACAGTATTTTACCTGTCAGGAATGCGGGAAGAAATACACAGTGCTGATTGTAGATCATGAAATGCAGTTCTTGATTCAGAAACGGCAGCAGGTGGAACGACAGATCAAACTGCATAGACAGATCCGAAGTCGGGCGCAGACGATCCAGCGTCTGATCACAAAGATTGAAAAGATCAAGAAGCAGCAGGAAGAAAGAATGATTATGCTGAAGGAACAATACAAGGAGGAAATCGGATCATGATGCAGATGAACATCGAAAGAATGATAAATGCAACAGGATCGTTGCTGATCTGGCTTGTGATGATACTGGCAGCGGTGATTCTTGCAGGCCTGATCATAATTGCAGCAAAGGCAATCAGTCAGGGCATTAAAGATATGGACAGGAAAGGAGAAAGGAAAGATGCAGATAACAACACTTCCGAAAGATGATGTAAAAAGAGGAGAAATCTATTATATAAGCCGGGGAGGATACAACACAGGAAGCGAACAGCAGGCAGACAGACCGGGCGTAATTGTCAGCAATGATAAAAACAATAAAAATAGTCAGACACTGGAAGTTGTATATTTGACAACGCAGCCGAAGAATGAACTTCCGACACATTGCACGATCCGATCAACAGGGCGCGTCAGCACTGTTTTATGCGAACAGATCCATACAGTCGCTGTGGAACGCATTGGAAAATACATCGGAGTGTGTACGGCGCAGGAGATGCAGAACATCGACATAGGGCTGATGATCTCGATTGGTTTAGGCGACGCGGGGGGGGGGCGACAAAGGACAAAACAGTTGTCACTGATCAGAAAGAAGAGAAAAAAGCAGAGGAGAAAAAGACGGAAACGAAAGTCCAGACGGAAACAAATGAAGAACTGATCAAGACAAGGACGGAAAGAGATATATTCAAGAAGCTGTATGAACAGATGACCGAAAGGCTGTTAGAAAGGTGAGAATGAGAAAAACACAGATTGTACTTGCAACAGGGGAAGTATACGACGTTGAAGACAAAGGAGAAAAAAGAATACTAATTCCAGTGGGATACATAAAGCAGGAGGAAGAAAAACATGAACAAAGTGATTTTGATGGGACGTTTAACACGGGATCCACAGGTGAGATACACACAGGGGCAGGATCCGATGGCGATTGCAAGATTTACGCTTGCGGTCGATCGAAGGGGAAGAAAACAGGAAGGTCAGCAAGATGCTGACTTTCCTTCTTGTGTTGCTTTTGGGAAAAGTGCGGAATTTGTGGAAAAGTATGTGCATCAGGGAACGAAGATTGTGTTGACCGGGCGGATCCAGACAGGAAGCTACACAAATAAAGACAATATCAAAGTATACACGACGGAAGTGATTGCGGAAGACATCGAATTCGCAGAAAGCAAAGCGGCAGCAGAGGGATCCAGCGGTGCAGGAGGACATCAAAAACCGGATCAGACGGAAAACGATGGATTTATGAATATACCGGAAGGAATCGACGAAGAATTGCCTTTCAATTAAGCAAAAAGGAAGGATGTGACGATATGGGGCTGAAAGAAGCGTTTAGAAAAGTGGGACAGGCGATCGAAGAAACAAAAATGAAGATCGGAATGAAAAAATACAAAAAAGGCGGAATTCAGGTCGAAGAAAAAGACCAGAAGCCGGAAACGGTAATTCCTATAAATGATATTCCGCTACCGGAAGAAAAAAGGGAAACAGAAGATGCAGAAATCCGAAAAATCGAAGATCTTCCGGCATATGAAGACAGAAAATTTTATATTGCAGCTAAAATGCAGGTTGAACCGGAGGAAGTGGAAAAAGTGATCAGAAAAACGGAAGCAGAATGGAATCTGTCGCCAGATAAGGCAGCAGAAACATTGAAAATGATCAGTGATGCAGCCGTGAAGCTGAATATGGTGTTTACGGAAATGATGGAAAATATACGGCAGGTAGCTGACAAAATATCAGAGATTTTCAGGCGTATACATGAAAATAATACGATGACAGAAACACAGATCAGAAAAAGAGAATTATGGCGGCGATATTATGAGGAGAAAAGCCGGATGTCAAACAATGAGCGCAGAAGGCGAGGGATTCCGATGGTAAAACGACCAAAACGGCAGCAGTATAGACCGCCGAAAAAGAAGACGACAAAAGGATAATAAAGGAAGGATGGTGTGGCAAATATGGAGCAGGAAAAGGAAAAGAATGAAGAAACCTTCGTGAAGAAGGTGGTGCAGACAGCACTGGAAGCGGAAAGACAGATCCGCAGGCAGCAGGTGCTGCACAACACACGGATGCTGATGGAAGAATACATCGAAATGAAAAGACACATTGAAAGTGCAGTATCAGAGGAAGAAGAACTGAAGGAAGAACAGTATGATGTATTCAGAGGAGAAGGCGCACATCTCGGAAGTGTTCGCAGGTCAAAAATGAAGACGGCAATGATGATTGCGAATATTGACAGAGCAATGGAAGAACTGCGGGCAGAATATGAAACGAAGGAAATGATATACAAATACGATGCCTTTAAGATGCATTATATTGACGGGGTATCGTATGAAGAGATTGCAGACATCCAGAACTGCGGAAAGAACACACCGTCCAGATGGTCAAAAGAATTGATCAGGAAAATGTCAGTGAAGTTATTCGGGATAGATGGCGTTGAAAAATATTAAAAAGAAATCCTTTTTGCTTTTCTTTTTGGGGAAAAGTTGGGGAAAAGCTGGGGTTTTAATGGTGGGATGAAAGATGTAAACTGATAGCGTGGAAAGTTGCAAGAAGCGATTGTACAGAAATGTGCAGTCGCTTTTTTATTGCCATTTCCACGCCCTTCTGAACACTGCAACGGGCATCCGTAAAGATGCCTGCGTGCGGTGTGTATATAGCACGAAAGAAGGTGGTGCATAGTGCTATTACACAGATGTAAATGCGGGATATTGATACCGCAGGAATTACGCTTGTGTCCGGACTGTGAAGCAAAGGAAAGCGACAAGGTGTCAAGGCACATGGAATACAATCTGCGCCGGAGAAATAAGAAAGCAGCAGCTTTTTATGTGTCGGCGGAATGGCGCAAAGTACGGGCGTTTGCATTGTCTTTATATGACAGCTTAGACATGTATGCGTACTATGTTCAACACAAGATCGTTGTGGCTGACATGGTACACCACATCACAGAGATAGAAGAAGACTGGACGCAACGTTTGAACGTGGAAAATCTATTCCCGTTAAGCAATGGAAACCACGGGATCATCAGTGCGCTGTACAAGAAGGATGAAGCAACGAAAAGACAGACACAGGAGCTGCTACGGAACATTATCCGACAGCACTGGAAAGGGGCAGGGGGTATCGAAAAAGTTTTGACCGGGCTGGATTAGTCGCGCCCCCTCTATTCTGTGGAGAAAACTCCCCACGGAAATTTCAGATATAAGGGCAAACGGTCATGTGTCAGATTCTGACACAATCCGCAAGGAGAAGCAGCGGGAAAGGAGGTCGATATAATGGCAGGACAACGACAGCCGATCGCGCTGGTACAAGCAAAAGGAAAGAAGCATCTGACAAAGGCAGAGATCGCAGAAAGAGAACGGACGGAAGTGCAAGCACCGTCAGACAGAGTGACGCCGCCGTCATACCTGACAGCTACGCAGAAAAAGGCATTCAGAAAAACGGTGAAAGAACTGCGGGCGATCGACCTGATTTCAAACTTGGACGTGGAAGCACTGGCGCGGTTAGTGATCGCGCAGGAGAAATACAGAGAAGTGACAGAAACGATCGCAAAGCAGCCGCTGATGGTAACTGTGGCATACGACACAGGGAAAAAAGATGCAGAAGGCAATCCGATCATGGCGGAACATGAGGTTGTGAACAGTCAGGTGGAACGTCTGGCGATCATTCAGGACAGGTATTTCAAACAGTGCCGACAGGGTGCAGCAGATTTTGGACTGACAGTATCGTCAAGATGCCGACTGATTATTCCAAAAGCACCGGAAACACCGAAGACAAACAAATTTAAAGACAAGTTTGCGTGATGATGCGATGCAGGACAGAACAACACAGTACGCTGCGGATGTCCTTGCGGGAAAAATAATTGCCGGGAATCTGGTAAAACTTGCCTGCAAGCGTCATCTGGATGACATCGAAAAGTCAAAGGCTGCGCCATATAAATATTATTTTGATGTGGAGCAGGCGGAAAGAATCATTGAATTCGCTGAAACATTAACCATTGCAGAAGGTGAAGAGGAAGAACAGGTCGAATGTTACGCATTCCAGTGTTTTATTCTTGGAAATCTGAATGGATGGCGGACAAAAACAGGCGGACACAGAAGATTCCGAACATCATATGTGCAACTTGGAAGACAGAACGGTAAATCTTTTCTGAATGGAATTCTGGCGGCATATTACGGAAATTTTGAGAAGTACAAATATGGTCAGATATACTGCACAGCAACGAAAAAAGATCAGTCGCTGATTGTATTCAATGAAATTGTGAAGTTTATCCGGTCAGATCCTGATCTGGATGAATGCTTCAACATACACGAACACAACAGCACAATAGATTGTTTGCTGACACATAGCAAAATAAAGGCACTTTCAGGAGATACGAAGTCGATCGACGGATTCCGCCCGTATCTTGGAATTGTTGATGAATACCATGCACACAAAAACGACCAGATGTACAAACTTCTGGAAGGCGGAATCAAGAAGATGAAATCTGCGCTGATCAGTGTGATCACGACAGCAGGGTTCGATCTGAAGTCACCATGTTATGCATTGTATGAATATTGCGTGAAGGTGCTGAAAGGCATTGCACACAATGATTCACAGTTCATATACATCGCACAAATGGATGAAACAGACGACATGTGGACACCGAAGAATTGGATCAAGGCGAATCCAATCCTGCAATATGATCCGGAAGCACTTGAAAACATGGTTCCGATTGCTGAAACAGCGAAAGAAATGGGCGGATCCAGTTTGCGCGATTTCATTGTGAAACAGCTGAACATGTGGATTCAATGGACGAATGATGTCTATTTGAAAGACATGGAATTGTGGCAAAATGGCGCAACAAAGAAGACACTAGAAGATTTTCGGGGACAGAAGTGCTATGTGGGACTGGATCTTTCTGCTGGTGGAGATTTGACATCACTGGCGATCGTTTTTCCGTTCTTGAAAGATGATGTCAGAAAATATTTTGTTCATGCACACAGTTTCATACCGAAAAGAAGGGTTGAAGAACATATCAAAACAGACCGGACGGAATATGACTTATGGATCCGCGACGGACTTGTGACGGTAACAGAAACGATGGGCGGGGTAAAAACTGACTATCGGTATATTTTAACCTACTTGGAAAAAATCATCACCGATTATGAACTGGATGTGCAATTTATTCTTTACGATCCGCATAATGCGTCAGCTTTCCTGACTGATCTGGAAGCATTGGGATTCGACAGCGTGGCTGTAACACAGTCAGCAAAGGCACTGAATGATGCAACGGTTGATTTCAAACTTGAAATTGAATCCGGAAATGTGGAACACGATGGAAACGCGATGATCAAATGGTCGATCGCGAATGCAAAGACAACTTCCAACAGTTTTGGAGAAATCAAGATCGACAAAGAGTATCAGACAGAAAGAATCGACGTGATAGATGCGATTATTGACGCATGGACAGCCGCAATGAAAGGCGAAGTGAAACAGAATACAGCAGAATCGGTCGAAGAATGGCTGAAACTATATGAAGCAAGCAAGAAAAAACAGGCGAGGGGGTGATGCAGGTTGAATGTATGGCAGAAGTTCAAAGGATGGATTGCAAAAAAAATGAACTTCACCGTGGAAACATCGCCAGCGATGAAGGAAGAATCATTTCTTGAATGGCTTGGTGTGAAAAGAAAAAACAAGGATGTGATGGCGGAAGTAACGTACTTCACATGCTTGAAAATGATGTCTGAAACGCTGGCAAAAATACCGTGGAAATATTATCAAAAAACAGACAAAGGGATCATTGAACCAGAACTGTCGGATGTTGCGAAACTGCTGAAAAACAGACCGAATCCATTTATGACGCCCACAGCTTTCTGGAATGCTGTGGAGATGAACCGAAACCACTTCGGAAATGCGTATGTATATGTCAGGTCGAAGTTCAAAAGAAAAAAATACGGCGGAGAATACAAAGTCATGGACTTGTGGATCATGCCGTCGAACTGCGTGCAGATCGTAGTGGATGATGAAGGATACTTCGGAGGAAGGGGAAAGATCTGGTACGTCTACAACGATAAATACAGCGGACAGCAATATGTGTTCGGGACAGATGAAGTCCTGCATTTCAAGACATCACACAGCTTGGATGGTATTACGGGGCTTCCTGTGCAGGCAATATTGAAGACAACTGTGGAGGGCGCAGCGGCATCACAGGACTATCTGAACAGTTTATATGAAAGCGGACTGACTGGGAAAGCAACGCTGGAATACACAGGAGATCTGAACAAAGATTTGAAAGAAAAACTGGTGCAGGCATTTGAAGAATTCGGATCAGGTGCAAAAAATGCCGGAAAAATCATTCCGGTTCCACTTGGGATGAAGCTGACGCCGCTGGATATTAAACTTTCGGACAGCCAGTTTATCGAATTAAAGAAATATTCAGCACTTCAGATTGCAGCTGCATTCGGAATCAAGCCGAATCAGATCAATGATTATACAAAATCTTCGTACAGCAACAGCGAAATGCAGCAGTTGTCATTCCTGACAGATACGATGCTTTTTGTGTTAAAGCAGTACGAAGAAGAAGTTAATTATAAGTTATTGACAGATGAAGAAGCCTTCAGTGAAGGAAAATATTACAAACTGAACGAAAAAGTTTTACTAAGAACTGACAGCAAGACACAGATGGAGATTTTCGCAACAAGTGTCCAGAACGGAATTCAAAAAGTGAATGAATGCCGACGAAAACTGGATCTGATGGATGTAGAAGGCGGCGATCAGCTGATCGTGAACGGAAATTATATTCCGATCACAGAAGTTGGAAAGCAGTACGAAAAAGCAGGAAATGCACAGCAGCAAAGCGTGCTTCCTATACAGCCGGAAACGGATCAGAAAACGCAGAAGGATCCGGAAGAAGGAGATCGGGCAGACACGACCGGAACAGAACCTGATGAAAAAGAATCGCAGGAAGGAGGGGAAAACGATGAAGAATAAATTCAATTTTTCACGGAGAAATCCAAAAACAAAGAAGATTGAAAATACTGGGTTTATGGAATTCAGAAATGTATCGAATAATGCAGCGGATCTGTATATATACGGCGACATTGTTTCTTCGACATGGGAAGCATGGTGCGATGAAGATACATGCCCGCAGGACATATCAGACTTTATGAATCAGATTGAACCGGGGGCAGAACTGACGGTGTACATCAACAGCGGCGGCGGTGATGTATTTGCCGGGATAGCGATTCACAGCATTTTATCACGGCATACCGGACATAAAACAGGCATCGTGGACGGAATGGCTGCGTCGATCGCATCCGTGATCCTGATGGCTTGTGATTCGATTGTAATGTCATCGGGAGCGCAGATCATGATTCACAAACCGTTGTCATGGGCGTATGGAAATGCGGATGATTTTCAGCGACTGATCAGTGAACTGGATAAATGTCAGAAAAGCATCACGGACATATATATGGGACGGGTGAAAGAAGGTGTGACAGAAGAACAGGTCACAGATCTGATCAATGCTGAAACATGGATGACGGCAGAGGAAGCAAAGGAAATCTTCGATGTGCAGATCGAAGAACGTCCAGCGGTCGCCGCCTGTGTTGGCTGGATGATGGAGAATTTTAAAAAAGCACCGGAAGGCATTAAAACACAAAGCGCAGATGATGTGACGGCGAAGATTACAGCCGAAGAAGAAGCGATCATCGAAGAAATGGAACTTTTCGGAATCTAAGGAGGAAAACAAAATGAGCAAAGAAGCAAGGGCATTGCTGAAGAAGATCAATGACAAGAAAAATGCGATCAGAGGTCTTCAGGGACAGGGAAAAACACAGGAAATGAAGGATCGGATGACGGAACTTCGTGAGATGCAGGAAGAATTCGACATGCTGATGGAAATGGAAGAAGACGATGACGATGGAATCAAGGATTCTTTACACAATGGGAAAGTGAAGGAAGTTGAAGATGGTCAGAAGTCTAAAAAGTACAGCAAAGCGCAGGTGTGCAAAGCGTTTGTAAACAGGATCGTATGTGGCCTTCGTAAACGTGCTATGCCGGAAGAAGATCAGGAGATCATGGACAGCTTTAAAAACATGATGAAGGAAGGTGAAGACGAGGATGGAGGGTTTACGGTTCCAGAGGATGTAAGCACAGACATCATTGAACTGCGCCGAACAGAAAACGATCTGGAACAGTACGTCAATGTTGAAAAAGTAGCAACAATGAGTGGATCCCGTGTGATCGAGGTTGATGCAGACAGTACACCTTGGGGCGATGTGGATGAAGGCGGAGAATTTGAAGAGGAAGAAACACCGAACCTGAAACAGATCAAGTATGCAATCAAGAAAAAAGGCGGAATTTTGAAGACAACACGCGAACTGCTTCAGGATACTGCTGTGAATATCCTTGCATACCTGAATAAATGGATCGCAAAGAAGTCAAGAGCGACAAGAAATGCCGCAATTCTGAATGTGATTAACACAATCACAAAAGGAAAAGAAGTTGCGGTTGCGACTTTTGATGATTTCAAAGATGTATTCAACGTGAAGCTGGATCCGGCGATTGCAGTAAGTTCTATTGTACTGACGAATCAGGATGGCTTTAACTACATGGACAAGCTGAAGGATAAGGATGGCAAGTACATCATGCAGCCGGATCCGACAGATGCAACAAAGACACTTCTTTTTGGCAAGTATCCGGTAAAGGTTGTGAGCAATAAGACACTGAAAAGCACAAATGTATTAAAAGGCGGAGCAGGAGCTGACAAAAACGATGTGACTGGTTACAAATATCCGGTATACATGGGAGATCTGAAGGAAGCTGTTACCCTGTTTGACCGCGAGAAAATGACGATTGAACTTTCTACTGAAGCGGGAGATCTGTGGGCGAAGGATCTAACGGGAATCAAGGTTCGTGACAGATTTGACGTTCAGTCTGTTGATGAAACTGCGGTTGTTAAAGGAGAAATCAGCGTTGCTGTGGCTGGCTAACAAAAAAAGGGGCGTGATGATATGAGCCTAAAGGAATTGAAGCAGTATCTGCGCGTCGATTATACAGACGATGACAGCATGATCGAACTAATGCATGATGCTGTCATCGACGAAATGAAGGAACTGATTCCGTCACTCGATCCGGAAAAGCCAACAAATAGGCAGAAAATACTGATCTGTTCGTATGTGAAGGAATTATACGATCACAGGGATCGAATGTACAACAACGGGAAAATCACATCTGATTCAACGGAACGCATCAGGTACGCGATTCAGTCAATGATGCTGAAAGAAACGTTAAGGGGATAGCATGGCAACAGCAAGGATCAAATTTTATAAGCGAAACAAAAGTCTGGAAAACGGACGGCAGCAGGAAAAAGAACCGACACTGTTTTATGAAGCATGGTGTGAGATCAGAAACCTTTACGGGCAGGAATTATATGAAGCACTGGATGTCAGACTGGAAAATGCAATCGTATTTGAAGTGAGATATTGCAGACGTATAAAAGAGATTAAAGCACATGCAAAAGATTTCTTGATCGAATTTGAAGGCGACAGATATGACATTTATGCAACGGATTTCAAACAGAATGACAGGCAGTATGTGCAACTGAAAGCCAACAGACGCGACTGACAGGAGGAAATAGAGATGGAAATATCGTTCCGATTTGAAGGATTTGAGGAAGTACAGCGTGGTGTGGAAGCCCTGTCGTCAAGTGCTGAAATCGGAGCGATCAATAAAAAAATATTTCAGAGATCCGCCGATATTACAGAACCGAAGATGAAGGCACACATGGCAAGATCTGCTGACAATTCAAAGTCAGGACGGAATGGATACAGACCGCCGGGACATGCGCGGGACAACATTCCTAAGAAGGTAACGACCCAAAAAGGCGAAGTCGGATGGGAATTGAATGGCGACGCACAAAACTGGTTTTACATGAAGTTTGTGGAGTGGGGGACATCGAAAATGCCACCACGGGACTTCCTGAATAATACGAAATCGGAGTGTGAAAGCGAATATCACATGATAGCTGATCAAGAGTACCAGAAAGCATTGAACGAAAAACTGGGAGGATAAAACAGTGGATGTTATTGGATTGGCAGCGGCAGCATTGAAGCCGATTTCAGATGAAGGAACAATCGTACAGCAAGGATGGTATGACGAAAGCCTGAAACGGCTTCATGTGACATTGTGGAAGCTACAAGACACAGAAGATGCACATTCAGATGATGAATGTGAAATTGAAGGAGCAAGCATACAAGTGAATATCTGGTCACGGAGTGATCAGCAGACACTTGTGAAAAGAATAAAAAAACTGATGAAGAAAAACGGATTTCTATTTCAGGAAGGAAATGATCAGATTGAAACAGATACGGGGATCTTTATCAATGCAATGCGATTTTTAATTTTGAAAGAAGCAGAGGAAACGGAGGAATAAATATGGCAGCAGAAAAAGAAAAGATCGTGCGAAGCAGGACTGTATCGTTCAGAGATATTCATATCGCAAAAGTTACAACGAATACAGAAACAGAATACGTGGCGGAAACACCGTCAAAGCTGGCACGCGCGATCACAGGAAAGATCAGTGATGAATTTGAAACTGAAAAAATTTACAGTGATGATTCGGTTGAAGATGTAAACATGTCATATAAAGGGACAAGCGTGGAACTGGAAGTGAACAGTTTGGCACCGCAGGATAAGTCACAAGTGTTCGGACATCTGTATGAAAAAGGCTTTCTGATCAAGACAAAGGATGACAAAGCACCGGAACTTGCACTTGGATGGCGTGCGAAGAAGCTGAACGGTAAGTATGAATTCAAATGGCTGTACTGTGGAAGATTCGGTCAGGGATTTGAAGACAATTATGAAACAGAAGGGGAAACAAAAACAACACAGACAGCAACGTTGAAGGGTGATTTTTATGCACGCCAGATGGATGGAAGATATGAATGCAGCGTTGATGAAAGTAACCTTCTTACAGAACATACAGAAGCAGCGGCAGCAATCAAAGACTGGTTTTCAAAAGTTCAGGAAAAACCGGATGCAGCATAAAACAGGAGGGAAAAGAAATGGCAGCAGCTAAAACAAAGAAAAGATCAATTATCATCGGCAACAAAGAATATACGATGCCGCAGAAGATGTCCACGATGGCATATTTGCGCTATCTGGAAGTGCGTGACAGCATTATGGACACAGAAGCGAAACAGGCGTTGTACACAAGACAGCAGTTCATAGATATGATGGACGTTATTGTTGAAATGTACGGAAACCAGTTCACAACAGATGACATGCTGGATGCTGAAACCGGAATGACACCGGATTCGATAGTGATGGAATTTGCACTGATGGATGTGTCAGTGGGTGAAAAGGTTGATAAAAGAACGGAAGACTTCGCAAAAAATTTTACAAATGGCAAGTGATGCCGGAACTGATTCTGCCGTGTGGATACAAAGAATATGTCTGCACGACGATTTCAGTGGAAATGTATCGCAGATATACGGAAATCATGGAACGGAATGACAGCGATTCGATCAGGGATGCTTTTGAAGCGAATACGAAGATCTTAATGACGGTATTCGGGGCAAGACAGCGGGAGGTGGAAGAAGCCGATCCGGAAGATGTATTGTCAGCTGTGAAAGAAATCCATTTCATGATGCAGGATGTGATCACGAAGAAATTTCTGGATCTTAATCCAGAACATCCTGAAAAGATACAGAAAGAAAAATCTGCTTTCGACGAATATGACGAAGAAAATGGATATAACGATGAAGATCCGGGTGAAAACCTGTGGAAGATATGCAGGGAAAATGTGGATCGGATAGTGAAGATCTGTATCAATCTTATGAAAAACTCATATCAGCAGTGCATGGAAGCGGACATCATGAGCCTTTTGGATCATGCGGCATTCGAGATTAGGACGGTCGATGAGAAGTAAAGAAAGGAACGCGAAACATGGCTAAGACCTTAATTGAGATTAGGGCAGAAACGTCGCAGTATCAGCAGGCGATGCGTCAGGCAGCAGCAGAAATGAAAAACCTGACGGCACAGCATTCGCTGGCTGCGGCACAAGCAAAGTTAAGCGGATCCGCGCAGGACGCCCTGCGTGCAAGAGTGACCGAACTGACATCGAAGATAGATGTTCAAAAGGGGATCGTGCAGCAGAATGGACAGCAGTATGACAACTTAAAACAGAAGTTGGAACTGCAAAAAACAGCGCATGATCAGCTGAAAACAAAGGTTGAAGCAGCCAAAAAAGCATATGAAGATAGTGCGAAAGCGACAGGGGAAGACAGCGAAGAAACACAGAAGCTGAAGGCAGAATATGAAAAGCTGTCTTCACAGCTGTCCACCAGTGAAAGCCAGATCGCAAAAACAGAAACAGCGATCACGAAGCAGGAAGCGGCAGTGAATCAGTCGAAAGCTGCACTGACAGAAATGGAAGCGGAACTGAAAAATGTGAACGCAGAACTTGCGCGTGCGCCGTTTGATGAATATGCAGCAAAAGCAGAAAAGGTTGGCGGCACATTAACGAGTGTAGGGCAGAAACTTCTTCCATTATCGACCAGTATCGCAGGGCTTGGCGTTGCGGCTGTTAAGACAACAGCAGATTTTGACAGTGAAATGTCGAAAGTGTCAGCAATTTCCGGAGCAACAGGAACGGATCTTGATAAACTGCGAGGAAAAGCCCGTGAAATGGGTGCGAAAACAAAGTTCAGCGCGTCAGAAGCTGCACAGGGTATGCAGTATATGGCAATGGCTGGATGGAAGACGCAGGACATGATGGACGGCTTAGAGGGCATCATGAATCTTGCGGCAGCATCGGGCGAAGATCTTGCATCGACATCTGACATCGTAACGGACGCCCTGACCGCCTTCGGACTTTCGGCAAAAGATTCCAGTCATTTTTCTGATATTTTGGCGGCAGCATCATCGAATGCAAATACCAATGTGTCGATGATGGGCGAAACGTTTAAATACGCAGCCCCGGTTCTTGGATCGTTAGGATACACAGCAGAAGATGCTGCGCTTGCGATCGGATTGATGGCGAATGCAGGTATCAAGTCCAGTCAGGCAGGAACATCTTTGCGAGGAGCCATCACGAACCTTGCGAAGCCGACAGATACTGTTGCGGCTGCAATGGATAAGTACGGAATATCATTGACAGATAGTTCTGGCAAGATGCTTTCATTGCGTGAGCTGATGGAACAGTTGCGGCAGAAACTGGGAGGACTGTCAGAAGCGGAACAGGCACAGGCAGCAGCGGCATTGTTCGGAAAGAATGCAATGTCCGGAATGCTGGCGATTATAAACGGATCAGATAAAGATTTTGAAAAGCTGGCAGGAGCGATCGACAACTGTGACGGATCATCTGAAAAGATGGCAAACACAATGAACGACAATCTTCAGGGGCAGATCACGATCCTGATATCACAGCTTCAGGAACTTGCTATCAGCTTCGGGGAAATTCTGATGCCAAAAATCCGCGATATTGTGACACATATTCAGAACTTTGTGGACAAGCTGAATGCAATGGACGAAGGACAAAAAGAAACAATTCTTCGCATCGGAATGTTTGTGGCAGCACTTGCACCGATACTGATGGGATTGGGAAAAGTGATCACGTTCAGCGCAAATGTATCACGCGCACTTGGAACGCTGTCAGCCGGACTTGTAAAAGCAGGCGGATTTTCAGGAGTATTCACGAAAGCACTGGGATTGATTACATCACCAGCGGCGATTGTAGTGGGAGCGATCGCAGCAATTACGGCAGTTATTATTCACTTATGGAATACGAATGAAGATTTCAGAAATACGATCACGGCGATCTGGCAGAAGATCAAAGATGCCTTCACGACATTTGCGGCAGGAATCAGTGAAAGACTGTCGGCGTTGGGAATTACATTCAGCGATGTGACGTCAGCAATAAAAACAATCTGGGACGGATTCTGTAATTTACTTGCGCCAGTGTTGGAAGCTGCTTTCAATACGATTGCAATCGCATTACAAACAGCTTTCAATGTCATTCTTGGAATATGGGATGTATTTTCTGCTGTATTCAGTGGCGACTGGTCTGGTGCGTGGGAAGCTGTAAAAGGAATTTTTTCAAGCGTCTGGGATGGTCTGAAAGAATATTTTTCAACAATAATCGGAGCAGTCAAAGGCGTAGCGAATGTTTTTCTTGGATGGTTTGGAACTAACTGGGAAACTGTCTGGAATGGAGTGAAAACCTTTTTTGAAGGAATCTGGAACGGAATATCTTCGTTTTTTGAAGGGATCTGGAATGGAATTTCAACATTCTGCACAACGGTGTGGAATGGAATTGTTACAAACGTGACGGCGTTCTGCACGACCGTACACGATACGATCAGCACAATCTTTAATGCTGTGAAAGATGTCGTGTCTAATGTGTGGGAAACAATAAAGAATGTGGTTCAGGTTGCGATCATGTTCATAGTGGAAGTTATCAAAGCAGCATTTGAAATGATAACCGTACCGTTCCGGTTTATCTGGGAAAATTGTCGAGATACGATCATAAGTGTCTGGGAAACAATCAAAAGCGCGGTACAGACAGCAATCAATTTTGTGAAAGATAATATCATCACACCAGTGATGAATGCGATCAGCACAACGATCACGACGGTATGGAATGCGATTCAGACAACATTCACGACAGTGATAAATGCAATAAAGTCCGCGGTACAGACGGCATGGAATTTCATGAAAGACAGCGTGATCACGCCTGTAATGAATGGAATAAAAACAGTCATCACAACAGTGTGGAATGCGATCAAAACGGCGGTGCAGACTGTCGTAAATGCGATCAAAACGACGGTGCAGACTGTATTCAACGCAGTAAAGACAACAGTGACAACAATCTGGAATGCGATCAAAACAGGAACAACGACGGCATGGAATGCAGTGAAGACTGCGGTGACAACACCGATCAATGCCGCAAAGTCAGCAGTGACATCTGCGATTAACGGGATTAAGTCAACGATAAGTTCTGTATGGAATAGCGTGAAATCAGCAACGTCTTCAACATGGAATGCAATCAAGACAGCGATCACAACACCGATCAATGCTGCAAAAACTGCGGTAGGAAATGCGATCAGTGCGATCCGATCAAAATTCAACTTCAGCTGGTCGTTACCGCATTTGAAACTGCCGCATCCGTCTATCAGCGGATCATTCAGTTTGAATCCGCCATCAGTTCCACATTTCAGCATTAGCTGGTATAAGAACGGCGGTATCATGACGAAACCGACCGCATTCGGGGCAGCAGGCGACACATTGCTGGCAGGAGGAGAAGCGGGAGCAGAAGCCATCCTTCCATTGAAGCAGTTCTATGACAGACTGGGCGACATGCTGGATAAAAAGCTGGATGCAATTATGACAGGAACAACGGTATATGTCTATGTAACAATGGACGGCGAAGTCGTGGCAACAAAAGTATATTCAAAAGTGGAAGAAAAATTCACAGATGAAATAAAACGGAGGAGGTAAAGCATGATCATAAACGGGATTGACGTCAGAAGATACGGGGCGACATTGCTGACGGCAGAAACAAAGCCCCCGAAGATGACGGCAAACTATGAAATGATGTCAAAAGCACTTCTTCCGACAGAGTACGACACAGATATTCCGCTGGGTTCTATGACAATGACCATATACTTCAGGGGAAAGAACAGGGCGACGTTGGAAAGAACAATGTCATCTTTTATGCAGAATTTCAGGGCGTCCTGCATTATGGAAGAAATCAGAGGATTCAAAGGAAAATACAAAGGGTTTCTGACTGGCGATGATTACGAAAAAACGCTTGAAAAGGAAAAAAGAATTCTGACATTAGAATTTGATGGATTCTTTTTTGACGATGAAGCGGAAGTGATATTTGATCAGAAACTGGAAGGAAAGCTGTACGCAGAAGGAAGCCGGGATACACCTTGCATTATTGAAGTGACAGCAAAAGCGGATCTGACAAACTATAAGATAACACTAAACGGGGAACCGTACACTATCGAAAGCCTGATGAATGGCGAAACGATTGTGATTAACGGGAAGACCGGAAAAATAACAAAGGAAGGGGATAACGCTTTCGGATCCGTGGATCTGTGGGCGTTCCCTAAACTGCAAACGGGAAGAAATGACCTTGCGTTTTCAACGAATGGCGCAAGGGTGACAGTTAGGTATTCCCCGATGTGGCTATAAAGGGGGATGATATATGCTTCAGATATATGATGATCAGCATCAGAGAATCGCAGGAATAGATGATCCGGATGATCTGAAAATTGAAAAAACATTATCATCCGGAGATAAGCAGATTTCATTCAGTTATCCGAAAACAGGATCAGAAATTGAAAATCTGCGGGCTGAATATTATATCAGGACAAAAGATGATGAATATGTTCTGAAGGAAATAAGCACAGGAGAAAATAAAAACAGTTATGTAGCGCAGCTGAATATAGAAGAACTGGAATCACAGGAATTTCTGTATGGATTTGAGAGTGTAACACAGACGGCGCGTGCCTGCTTGGAATTCGCTTTTGATGGAACGGGTTGGACGGTTGGAATTTGCACAGTAACAAAGCGAAGAACAGTCAGCATTGATGAAACGTGCAATGCTTGGGATGTACTTCAGGAGGTTATGGACACATACAGATGCGAATGCAAGATCGACAGTATTCAGAAGAGAATAGATCTATATGAAGCGATCGGGATGGATCGCGGAGCATATTTCATAGAAGGACTAAACCTGCGGAAACTGACACTGAAATCAGATACATATGATTTCTACACAAGAATTTATCCAGTGGGAAAAGATGGGATCACACCGGAAATTATGCTGGGGGTTCCGTATATTGACAATCATCAGTATTCGGATAAAGTGATTCCGCGCTATTGGAAAGATGAACGATACACCATCACTGAAAATTTGATCGAAGATGCGACTGCGAAGCTGGACACAGCATCGAAACCGTATACAGCATATACTGCTGACGTTGCGGATCTGGCATCACAGAAAAAGGAATACAGCATTCTGGAATATGACATCGGTGATACGGTGCATCTGATTTCAAAAACGGAAGCTACAAAAGAAAAGCAGCGGATCGTGAAGATGACGGAATATCCGCAGCATCCGGATAAAAACACCTGTGAACTTTCTAATGTGACAAAGAGTTTTGCACAGCTTCAGGAAGAAACAGAAGAAAAAATGAAGTCCGATGCAGTGGATCAGGCACAGGCAAGGACAAAGAAAACGCTGAATGAAGGATACTGGACAATCGAACAGGCACAGGCTGCAATTAAATCTTCAGAAAGCGGGATCATGACATCAGTTCAACAGGTCAGAACAGAACAAAGGGATCTGACCTATGCAGCTGAACAGGAAGCGAAAGACTATGCTTCGCAGCTGAATGAAAAGACCATTGAAAGAATGACAAATGAATATTCAACAGCACTGAATCAGACTGCAAATTCATTTGATATGTCTATTAAGTCGGTCGAAGAAACTGTGACATCGCAGGGCGACGAACTGGAAGAATTCAGAAGAGAGAATGAAACATATTTCCATTACACGGATGATGGAATGGAGATCGGAAAAAAGCAAGATGGCGGGGTACTGCCGTTTTCAACATTGCTATCCGACAAAAGACTGGAATTCAGGCAGGAAGGCGTTCCGGTGGCATATGTGCAATACAACAAGCTACACATTGAAAATGTCGAAGCGGTGCGAAGATGGTCAGTCGGAGCAGCAGACGACGGCGGATACTTTGATTTCATATCCACACAGTACGGGATGGGCGTGAAATGGAGAGAAGCGGAGCAGGTGGAAGAAATGGCAACACAGAGCGTCAAAAGGCAAAAACGGAAACAGGAATACAGACAGCTGATCGACGATGATGGAATATTCGAGGTAGTGAAAGTATGAGTACGACAAGAAGAGAAGTACCAGTCACAAATATATATGCAAAGGCTGTCTTCACCGGGAACGTCAGCGGAGATGTGACAACAATCACATCCGTAACGTTCACGCAAAATGAAGATGACTGGCTGCTGGGCGTAAAAAAAGAAGATATGCCATCGGTCATGATCATTGATGGAAAACAATACAGATGGACAGTGAATTCCTACTTTACATTAAATACCATCGTAGCACAAGGAACATGGGTAAAAAAAGCAACACTGAACATCGGAACAAAGCTGACGATCAGAAAACCATTCTTCAAAATTGTATACGGTCAGAATCCGACACAAGAAGGAACAGAAATGACCTTTTCGTTTTACGATCTGGGATCATTTGCACCATACGGATTCGATCCGGGGGCTTCGGAATTTGAAATTGATGGAAAGACGGCGGTTCCTATCAATATAGAAAATGCAAATGAAGATTCGCTGTTTTCTGTGAAACTGTCATCTGATGCAACGTACAGATTCAAGTGGGCGATTGGATCAAAGTCGTATACGCTGGACAAAAAAACGTCCGGGGCGACAAAGATCAATACAAGCTATACCATACCGAAAAGCTGGAATGAAGAGATAAAAAACAGTACAGCGGGATCCTGCACACTTTCGGTTCAGGTGCTGTTTGGATCGCGGGTATATCAATCAAGGGATGCCACGGTGAGGGCGACAGTCCCGGATGATTGTGTTCCGGTGATCAAATCTATATCAATCGCAGATACAAAAGGGCGCGTCCCTGCGGCGTGGGGGATGTTCGTGGAACATAACAGCAATATAGCCATTACCGCAGCAAACATTACAAAGTCATACGGTGCTGATATTGTATCAGTCAATATGGAACTGAATGACAGGACATATTATGGAACGCCTTCTGCATTGCCACAGTCATATACGTTGGAAGACTACGGGATCATGGACGTGACAGTGAAGATCCGTGATACAAGGGGACGGACGGCAGAAAAAACTGCAAAAGTGACAGTCGTGGAATATAATCCGCCGACGATTCAGGTAGATTCTATGAGGTGCGGGCAGGATGGAACGCTGGAAAATGAAGGCATATATTTTTTAGCGACGACAGATAGCACATATTCAACTTGCAACGGAAAGAATAAAGCGACACTTCAGATGCAGTATAAACTTTCAAGTCAGGGTGCATATACGTCAACAGCAAAAGAACTTCCGATCGGGGAAGCAACAACTGTTTGCGGTGGGGATCTGAATACAGAATTTTCATATGATGTTCGTTATGTGCTGAAAGATACATTCAATACAGTGACCGTCATCGACTTCGTATCAACAGCGGTATATGCAATGCATTTTTTGCATGGTGGGCGCGGCGTGGCTTTTGGATCGAAGGCAACCGTGGAAAACGCAGTGGATTTTACGTTTGATGCGATATTCAGGCAAAGTGTGAAATTTATAAAATCAGATGGATCCGAAGTGACAATGCAACAGATCCTAAACAAACTCGGATTATAGAAAGGAGGGAAGATGGTGGCACTTGAAAAAGTAATTCAGCGAATTGAAATCGAAATGTCAGGCGGAACAAAACAGTATATGGTGTCTGCAAAACAGGGCGATCGGGCGACGAGGTATGTCGAAACCGTACTGCTGGATCATGGGGAACCATACACGATCCCGGCGGGATCCAGCGTCACGGCGTTCATCAGAAAACCAGATAGGCACAGGGTATATACACCGTGTGAATTCACGGACAATGTTGTGATGGTGGAATTGGACAGTCAGGCACTGGCAGCAGCGGGAACGGCATTGTGTGAAGTAGAAGTGAAATCTTCAGATCTGATGCAGGTGGTAACATCGGTCACTTTTGAAATAGAGATTGAAGCAAAGGTAAAAGATGAAGATGCGATCGTTTCGGGCGATGAACTTTCTATCTTCGATAAGACAATGAAACAGTATGCTGATCAGGAAACGAAACGTGTGAACGCAGAAGAAGCCAGAGTGCAGGCAGAAGCAGGTCGTGTGAAGGCAGAGGAAGACAGAGCGCAGGCAGAAGCAGGTCGCGTGAAGGCAGAGGAAGCCAGAGTGCAGGCAGAAGCAGGTCGCGTGAACGCGGAAAAAGGCAGAGTGTCAGCAGAAAGCGATCGCGTCACAGCGGAACAGGAAAGACAGAAGCAGGCGAAAGAAGTTCTGGACAAGGCGAATGAAGCTGTAAAAATTGCGGGGCAGATCAATGAAGCGTCATATATGTTGGATAAAGATGCAAATATCAAATATGCATATGCAATTTATACAGAACGGGGAATCCCGCATCTGGCATTAACACCGATCAATGAGTAAACAGGAGGAAAAAAAGAATGGAAGGAATTGATTTATCATTTCCGTCTTATGCACAGCATGAGAGAATGGCGGCGGCACTGGAAGCGATCGCACTGAATGGCGGACAGAATTCGGCGGAAGCACTTGACGCTGCGTGCAGACAATTACTTGACGGAACAAATACAACACGGGTTTTCTGGTCATGGTATCCGCGTGCGCTGGCAGCAGGAGAAACAGACAAGTATAAATTGCTTTCACGGTTTGCAACAGCAGCAGCGCAGGCATGGAATGGAAAGACGTATACACTGCGAAGCTATGATCCGTCAGTATCAGGAATAACAAAAATGACACCGATGGATGATCTGGCAGATAAAGTGGCAGCACAGCTATGTACAGAAAATACTGAAGCGGTCGAGGACTGGGCGGATGAAGATCCGATGACATGGTATATCAGAGCAAACGCGCTGTCACTGGAAGACGGAACCATGAACATCACATATTTTGAAGGTGAAGACGGTTTTGACATCACTGGTGAAGATGCACCAGTATATACATTTGCGCTTGCATTATGGATTAAAGAATGGAATGACGGTGCATACGATTATATTTCATTCAGAACAACAAGGGGATCCGGCTATTATCCGGATGCGGGGGATGTGGATCCGAAAAATAAAAAGCGACCGATCACATGGCACGCAACATTCCCCGGTGGTCTGGACAGCAAAGGCGCGTTGACATCCGGCGCAGGGATAAAGGCATATAACTTCGCATCAGCAACGGCAGGGATCCAGAAGGCACGACAGAAAACAATTTATGAAGGATTGTGGAATGACTGTGATACAAGATGGATTCTTCGTATGTGGCAGTTAAGGCATTTTGATCTGGAAAACTCAAACATTGCCGAAGGATGCACAAATTACAACTATCAGTACATGGCGGCGTTGCCGGAAGAAAATGTGAAAAGGGTTCTTCTGTCTGCAAGTCAGGCAGCAGGATTCATTGTCGGATCCACGGTATCGGTTGGTGATATGGGCGCACAGTCGAATAAAGACAGATGGAATGCATGGATGCGTAACCTTGCGGATCTGGTGAAAGTATCTTCAATCGAAAAAGTAACAGTAAACGGAACGGAATACACAGCGATCAATCTTGACATCAGCGGAACGATCACAACGACAGCAACAACGTGTATTTCAACTATGCCGTGGCATTCGGGCGCAACAGAAGCATTGGCGGGACATAAAGACGGATGCACATTCAGCCTGACAGCAGGAAAGACACCGCTTCGTGTTGCTGGTGTAGAAGTTTTGGATGGATCATATACGATCGGGCTGGATCCACTGTATGACACGACTGCAAACGAAGCAGGAGGATTTGATTATACTGTGTATCAGTGCCGCGACAGTCAGAAACTGTCAGGATCAATCACAGCGGACTATGAAGATACAGGCATTGTATATTCCGGTATGCCGTCCGGATGGAACTATGTGAAAGCATTTATCAAGTCAAAGTTGGGCGTGCTGTTTCCGAAGCTGATCGGCGGATCTTCAACGACTTATTTTAAGTCGGCTTTCTGCGGTACCACCTCCGCCGGGGTTCGCTGCCCGTGGCGTTTTGCGTACTTGAGCTCTGGCGGGGGTGCTGGTCTGGCTGCGGAGGCTGGCAACTCTGCGCCGGGTGGCTCGGGCTGGTACGGTCGTCCGCGGCTTTGTGGCGCGGGTAAAAAGCGGGGTGAATGGTCTGCGTAAGCAGACCAGAGGGGCAAGACCACTCATACACACCTAACAGGAAAAGAAAATAAAAAGGGTATGCAGGCGCGGGATCGGCTTTCTACGGTACCAACTCCGCCGGGGTTCGCTGCCCGTGGCGTTTTGCGAACTTGAACAATGGCGGGAATGCTGGTCTGGCTGCGGAGAATGGCAACAATGCGCCGGGTAACTCGAACTGGAACAGTCGTCCGCGAATTTATGTATTTATGAAGGCAGGTGAAAACTTGCTGAAATGCGTCTGTATATCCGCGCATAAGCGAAAATCAGTAAAACCGGAAGCCGGGAAACTGGCATGTATAACCGTGGGTTATGCGTGCGGCAAGTAGTAACAAGACGAATCCTGATTCAAGGATCTGTCGTAACCGAAAGTCGCTTCACACATAAAGTAAAAATAAGATGGCACATAAAAAGAGATATAAAAAGTTAAGCAGGCAGCTGTGCGAACAGGCAGTTGTTGAATGTTTCAAAGGAAAATGGAGAAGAAACGATGTACTGACGTTTATTGAAAAGTATGCAGGAATTCCACGCGACGATATAAAAATAGATGATTTATCCGGATCGTGGAAGTATAAAAATGAAGCTGTTGAAGCGATTGGCTTGGCAATGCTTGGGATTGTGGAAGATCTGGTCGATCACGGAATAGAACCGGATGATATGGAACCAGTGACGATCCGGCAGCGTCCGGATGGAATGACAGGAAAGATCAGGGACATTGCACTGTTGTGCATTATGCATCAGCTGATCGGTCATATTACGAAATTGATGATAGAACCATTGATTCAGGCGCGATTGCTTCCGACGCAACACGCAAGCATTCCGGGACACGGGCAGACAATGCTGAAAGATCAGATGTTGCGTTATTTCCTGAAGGAATCGCTGGGAATAGAATATGTGAGAAAAACAGATGTTGTACATGCATATGCTTCACTTCAATATGATGTATGTATAGATCTGGTGATGATGGAAATCCCGAAAGCAAGATATGCGATCGGACTGCTGAAATATTTAAAGAGCGTCGCACCGGGCGGACATCTGATCATCGGCGGGTATCTTGATGCATGGCTCTTTAATTTTGCGATGTCGTATGCGATCCGCTATCTGTATACACTGGGATCGACGCGAAGAGGGAAAAAGATACCATATGTTATACGCTGCGGAACATTTATGGATGATTTTTCGATAGGATCCGGATCCATAAAAGGAGAACAGCGGGCAGTGAAAGCATTGGACAAGTGGATGACAAAGAATCAGCACTTGCAAATAAAAGAAACGACAGGAATTGTCAAGCTGTTGCCGATTGAAGAAGAAAAGCGAAGGCGGAACCTGCCACGTCCGGGGCAAAGGGGCGTACCGATGCTGGACATGGCAGGATACAGAATCAGCAGAACACACATCACGATCCGGCGTCGCGTATTCAAAAGGGCAAGACGACAGCTGATCCGTGGATATAGAGAGCTGAAGCGTGATGGAACACTGCGCCGTGAACGGGCGCAGAAGATAATATCGTATAACAGCTATATTGAACAATCTGATTCATTCCATTTACAAGAAAGATACCACACGGAAGAACTGCTTCAGGTGGCACATCGCGTAAATGGATTCTATGGACAACTGGAATATCAGAAAAGAATGGAGGAATTGCATGATTTACTTGAACGTAGATGCAGATCAGAAGCCGGAAAAGGTAATGATGGAAAATCTTCCGGGTGGCGCAATGACCGTCAGGATGGCGGACAATATCAAGGAATACCGTCAGGAAGACGCAAAGGATCGGAAGATGTACCGTTTTGATGAAGTAGTGTTTGAACTTCCGGCGGACAGCACGATCACGACAAAACAGATCGAAGATGACTTTGAAAAATACTGGGAGTACGGGAAGACTGATCAGGCCGGAAAAGACGAAGACATGAAAGATGATGAACCGGATCCGGAAAGTGGGGGAATGACGCGGGCAGAAATGACCGTTGAAATTCAGAAACTTCAGGAAAAGAATGAAATGCTGGAATCCTGTCTGCTGGAAATGTCGGAGCTTGTATATGCTTAATTTTGTTAGGCATTCAATATACAAAATTTTATTCGGAAAGGAGGGCGAAACGATGATGGCTATGTTATGGGCGCAGAAGATCATGTATGCGGAAACAAAAGAAGAAGCGATTGCACTGTACAAAAGAGTGCCGCGCCTTCTGAAAGATAAGGTCGAACAGATCCTGATCGAAAGTGGATGCGAAGATCTGATCAAAGAGAGCGAAGAACAGTAAGGAGGGGCAGACATGGGCGAAGTGAAGGAACCGTATGAAGGCGGAACCGGAAGCCTGCTGGAAGTCGTCGACATGATGTGCGGCGTAACGGAAAAGCTGGCAGACATCGTCAGAAAACAGGCTGTCCTGATCGAGCAGGAGAGGATCGCGGGCGCGGTCTTCCCTGCCGATCTTTCGGAAGAAAGAAAACAGGCAGAAGATGATCTTGACAGGATCGAAATGAAACTAAGGAGGATATGACATGAAAGAAGGAATCTGCACTGCTGTTGGAGTAGTGGGAAGCGCGATTGCAGCTGCTTTCGGTGGATGGGATCAGGCACTTGTGACGTTGGTGATCTTTATGGTGATTGATTATTTATCGGGGCTGATTGTTGCGGGAATTTTTCACAACAGCAGAAAAACAGAAAACGGAGCGTTGGAAAGCAGAGCCGGATGGAAGGGGCTGTGCAGAAAAGGTGTGACATTGCTGTTTGTGTTGATCGCATACCGTCTGGATCTTGCGCTGGGTGTAAATTATATTCGCAATGCAGTGATCATTGGATTCATGGCAAATGAATTGATCAGCATCACGGAAAATGCCGGACTGATGGGAATTCCACTTCCGACAGTGATCCAGAATGCAATCGAAGTTTTGACACGAAAAGCATCTGTGTCAAAGGATGGTGAACAGTAATGAAAAAAGAATATCTGACAATTTTGACCAACATTATCGGCGGCGTGGAATCTGGCGGGCAGACATACGGAAAAAGAAAATATGGTGCGTATGCCGGAAAAGCAGCAAATGCAGACAATGAAAAAACGTGTACATTAGGCTGGGCGCAAAATTATGGGAATGAAGGCAGAAGATTGTGTCAGATGATCCTGAAGGCAGATCCGAAAGCCTTCAGGACTGCTGACACAGCAGGAATCGAAAAGAAACTGTCAGTAGACTGGGAAGCTACAAGATGGAATCCGACAGCAAAAGAAAAGGCTGCATTGATTGCGATTATCACAACGGATGCAGGAAAGAAGTGTCAGGATGATTTATTCAAGGAACTGATGGAAAAATACATCGCTGAAGCTGAAGCATATGGCGTTGATAATATACAGGCACAGATGATGTGGTGCGAAGTAGAACATCTTGGTGGTTCAAAACCAGTAAAACGAATTTTTGCGAGAGCGAAAAAGCCATATACACCTGATACAGTGTATGCATCGTTGATCTTGGATCAGAAGGATACAAGCAATGATAATCAGGTGGGGGATAAAAAGTTTGAAAGCAGACATCAGTGTTGCGTGCGGTGGATTAAACAGTACGTTGTGGACAATGTGGATAAATCAGGGGAAGAAGGTGTAAAAATGTATTCAAGACAAGCAGTTGTGGATCTGGTAGAAAGCTGGATCGGAAAAAATGAAGCGGATGGATCATATAAATCAATTATTGATATTTACAATAGTTTCACAGGTGCATTCCCACGCGGGACAAAAATGGCGTATGGATGGGCGTGGTGCGCTTGCACTTGGTCGGCACTTGCCGTTGCGTTAAAATATACGGCAATTATGCCGATTGAAATCAGCTGCTATTATCTGATTGAAAGAGCGAAGCAGATGGGCGTATGGGAAGAAAATGACGCACACGTTACGAAGCTGGGCGAAGCGGTGCTGTATGATTGGCAGGATAACGGTGTGGGCGACAATACCGGAACACCGGATCATGTTGGAACGGTTACATACGTTAATCAAGCAGCAGGATATTTTGTCGTTACCGAAGGAAATTACAGCGACAGCGTGAAGAAAAGAACTGTATCACTGAATGGAAGATATATTCGAGGATTTATCACACCAAAATATGACAGTGATCAGGCGGAAAGCAAGCCAGTAAATACGCCGGGAAAGAGCGTGTCAACCGTAGCACATGAAGTAATTGCGGGACAGTGGGGGAACGGAGAAGCAAGAAGAAAAGCACTTTCGGCAAGCGGTTATGATCCGGATACTATTCAGAAAGAAGTAAACAGAATTCTGAATGGAGCAGCGGCAACAACTACGAAGCCACAGCCAGCAGATCAGACCATTAGCAAAACCGTCAAGTCAACATGTTATGCGAGAGAGTACAACAAGAAGCTGGCGGGATCCTACGTCACAACAGCTGATCTGTATTGCAGAAACGACGCTGGAAAGAACAAAAAGGCTTTGTGCTGTATTCCGAAAGGAACCACAGTGCATAATTACGGCTATTATAATACATCGAATGGAACGAAATGGTTATACATTACTGTGACGCTTGATGGAGTGGAGTATATCGGATTCAGTTCAATCAGTTACCTGAAAGCAAAATAGGAAGGAGGGAAACAGATGTTTTATATTGGAAACACTTTCGATAAAAAAGCAAATAAGGGATACAAAACAATCCAGAATGCAAAAAAGGAAGCAGAAAAGAATGGCTTGTCAGTATGGGATGAAGAAGGTGTAAAGCTGTATCCGTTGAAAGTTGAAGTGACAGATGACGTTCCTGATGATGCGGCACTGGAAGAAAAACCGGATGGATCTGTGAATGCATATGATGAAAACGGGGAAAAAGTTGGCGAAGTTCCGGCTGAAGAAGTGAAAGAAATAATGGATGAAATCACAGTAGAAGACGTTGAAGCAGCGGCGGCAGCAGCAAGAAGCGAAGAAGAAGTACATGGAACAATCCGCAGAGTGTTTGATGGAAGACTTCGCCTTCGCAGAAGACCTTCGTTTGAAGACGATGCAATTTGTGGCGTGACGATGTTTGATGAAAAGAATGTCGAGAAGAAAGCAAAGATCGGCGACAGGGTACTTTACAAGACGACAGACGGGTACTGGATTTCAGGAGATCCAGAACACACAGAATTTATTCCGGAGGAATAACGATGGTTCCGGTATCATACATCGTCACAGCGATCGTGTCTGCGGCGTTTGGATCTGTGACAACTATTCTCATGTTATCAATAACAGCGGCAGCGAAGAAAGCGGACGAAGAGGAAGACAAGCTGTTTTGTGAGTACCTAAAAGGTAAGAAAATGGAATAATGAAAAGGCAGCGATCAAAGAACGGTCGCTGCCTTTTATGCAATATCACGAAAACAGATCAAATACATGACGCTGATCGGAATCTATGCGATGACAATATGTACAAAAAGAGAAGAAAATTATTTTTCTGCGATCTGTTTCAACAGGCGGATGATTTCTTCATTCTGACGCATAAGAATGAAATTCTGTTCAACCTGTGCGCGTGACATTTCCAGTGCGAAAGTTTCATTTGAATTTCCACTTAAAAGACTTCCGAAAGAATACATTTTTGAACCTGCAAGACTGGATGCGATTTCTTTAAGGGATGCGACATTCTTTTCTTTGATGTCGTCCGAAGTGTAACTGTCGAAATCAACACCGAATTTTTCCATAGCCGCCTTGTCTTTTGCTTCCTGCTCCGCCTGCTTCTTGGCGATTTTGTCATCTGCTTTTTTACCAAACATAGGAAAAGCCCCCTTCATTATATAATAATATTTGATCAGTTTTCTGTAATTCTGATCATTAACACAAATATAGGTGAAAAAAGTGCTAATGTCAAGAATGATGCTGAACATTAACACAAGGGATTGAGAATGAAGGATGAAGATATACACCTATAAAGGCAAAAAGAATCTATGCGGTGACAGGATTCGGATTGAACGATTGAAAAAGAGAATGACGCAGATGGAACTGGCTGCGAAGATTCAGCTGCAAGGGATAACACTTGAACGCGATAGTATAAGCAGAATTGAAATAGGGACAAGGTTTGTGACCGATTACGAATTGAAGCTATTTGCGAAGGTTCTGAATGTGACGGTTGATGATCTACTGGAAGAAGATGACACTATGGAATCATAGTGTTTTTTCTTTGTAAAAAAGTAGCTCAATGAGTAAAAAAAGATTGACAAACAGGCTCAATGGGTATATAATATAATTGTAACAAGGGAACAGCAGGAAAGGAGAAAACAATGGAGAACGAAGAAATGAGCAAAGCCGATTTAATAGCGATGTTGGTATCAATTAGAGAAGTAGCAAGGACAAACGGAGAAATACATACCGTGGAACATATTGACAAGATACTTGAAGAAATAAGAAAATAAAATAGAATAAGGGATCACACAGGGGGCGGATACCTAAACATTCCTGCTAACCGCCCCAAGTGCTTAATTAGATTATAGCAGGAAAAAAATAAAAGACAAGGGGTGCAAAGAAAATGAAAGCTGTAAAAGGATACACAAAGCATGATTATATCATGATATGCAAAGAAGAAGGCGGGGAAGTTTTTAGTTTTGCATCAATAGATGAAGCTGCTGGTTATTTCTCAATGTTCGGGCATGAACTGCCGACTGATGTTGCACTTGATAGAATTTTAAATGATACTAATTGTGACTGGATAGTATTTGACGATGGAAGCGTTATCTTCAAATATTACGGAAGAGGGTATGACGAAAGCATTATCAATGAAATGATTGAAAAAGAATGCAGAATATAAGGAAGCGAATAGAATGAAAATAGAAGAAGCACGCAAACAGAAAAATATGAGCAGAAGAGAATTGTCAGAGTGGCTAGAAATTCCATATAGAACGCTGACAAACTGGGAAAATGGGGAAAGAAGTTGCCCTGACTATATTGAAAAACTAATTGTCGAAAAAATATTAAGGGATAAATAAGGCTGTATAAATTACAAGGAACCGCAGACGATCATGATCATCGCCTGCGGCTTCTTTTATAGAAGGAGAAAGCGGAGATGGAAAGAACGTTCAAACATTTGACAAAAGCAGACCGGATCAGAATTGAAGCATTGATAAAAGCGGGAGTAAAAATCAAAGAGATCGCGGACATGCTGCATGTGCATAGAAGCACAATATATAGAGAATTGAAAAGAGGACGTTTTACCGCGCTTAATTCAGATCTGACAACGGAAGAAAGATACAGCCCTGATATTGCACATGATAAATATGAAGAAAATCTGAAGAGCAAAGGGGGAAGTCTGAAGATTGGGAATGACATCAGACTGGCGAACTATATTGAAGAAAAGATCATGAAAGAAGATTACAGTCCGGCGGCGGTACTGGGGGAAATTAAGGCACAACAAAAAGAAAACGAATTCAGCGTGATGATCTGCACAACAACACTGTACAGTTATATTGATAAAGGGATCTTTCTGCACCTGACAAATAAAAATCTTCCGGTTAAAAAGAATAAGAAACGTACATACAAAAAGGTCAAGAAAACGCAGGCAAGAGCGTCAGCGGGTGAAAGTATAGAAAAAAGACCGGAAGAAATTGAAACACGCGAAGAGTTTGGACACTGGGAGATGGACACGGTAAAAGGAAAGCGCGGGAAATCAAAGAACAGTCTTCTTGTGTTGACTGAAAGAAAAACACGCGATGAAATTGTGATGAAGTTGCCAGAGCATACGGCGGCAGCAGTTGTCAACGCGCTGGATGCGATTGAAAGAAAGTGGGGCGATATGTTCAAACGAGTATTCAAAACGATCACAATGGATAACGGAAGCGAATTTGCAGATAGTGAAGGAATTGAACGTTCAGCACTGGGAGCAGGAAGCAGGACAAAGACATATTATTGCCATCCGTACAGCAGCTACGAAAGAGGAAGCAACGAAGTAACAAATAAAATGATCAGAAGACATATTCCGAAAGGAACAAACTTCGATGGAAAAACGGATGAAGAAATTTCTGCGATTGAAAGCTGGGTGAATAATTATCCGCGGAAGATCCACGGCTATCATTCGGCGGGCGAACTGTTTGAAGAAGAGATCCGGAAAATCAGTTGAAAAAAGTTAAAAAAGTGTCGCATTTAATATTGACATTTTCATTTTTGAAAAAAATTAAAAAAAGTTGTTGACAATGTGTGTGCATGATGATATTATAATCAAGTCGTCAGCAAACAGCGAGCGACACGAAAACAAAACAAGCAGTCGTGGCGGAATTGGCATACGCGCTAGACTAAGGATCTAGTCCATATTGCTTGGGTGCGGGTTCAAGTCCCGCCGACTGCACTAAAAGCACCGAGGTAACCTCGGTGCTTTTTTTGTGCATGCAGCGATGAGAGAAAACATGGAAAGTTCGCAGCCGTGCTTGCACGAACTGAGAACTTTATATGTATTCTCGAGGAGCGCCGCGACAATGCCGGAACGAAGTTCTGGCATATGAGCTGCCCGCAACAAACGTTTCGGGCAGCGATGAGAATAGATGTAGAAAGGAAATTATATGAATACAGCATTAACAATAGCAGGAAGTGATTGCAGCGGAGGGGCAGGAATACAGGCGGATTTAAAAACATTTGCAGCACATAAGGTATATGGAATGTCAGCAATTACTGCTCTTACAGCACAGAATACTTTAGGAGTTACAGGAATATCGGAATCTTCACCTGAATTTCTTAAGTCACAGCTTGATGCAATATTTACAGATATATATCCTGATGCAGTTAAGATAGGAATGGTTGCGTCAAAGGAACTTATAGAAACAATAGCAGATGCGTTAATTACATATAAGGCAAAAAATATCGTTCTTGACCCAGTTATGGTATCAACAAGCGGAAGCAGACTTATTAAAGAAGATGCAGCAGAGGTTCTTAAAGAACGCCTGATGGTGCTTGCTGATGTTATAACTCCTAATATTCCGGAGACAGAGGTTCTTACAGAAATGACTGTTGACAGTGCAGATTCAATGGAGAAAGCAGCGATAAAGATATATGAGAATCTTAAATCAAAAGGTGGACATGCGGCTGTCTTAGTAAAAGGAGGACATGCTGTTCATACGGCTAACGACTGTCTGTGCGTAGATGGCAGTATAGTGTGGCTTAATGGAGAAAGGATTGATAATCCTAACACACATGGAACTGGCTGTACATTGTCATCAGCCATTGCAGCTAATCTTGCACAGGGATTATCAATAGAAGAAAGTGTGAAGGCAGCTAAGGAGTACCTGACAGGTGCGTTGAAAGCAGGGCTTAATCTTGGAAGCGGCAGCGGCCCGCTTGACCATACATACTGGCTTGATATTAATAAGTAGTAGAAGGAGAGACAGATGGACAGCTTCTTATATAGTATAAATGCAACGGTACCAATATTTTTAGTTATGATAGTTGGCTGGGTAATAAAGCAGCTTGGCGTTATAGATGACCATTTTGCAAATGTGGCTAATAAATATGTATTTAAGGTGGCACTTCCAGTACTGTTATTCAGGGATTTAGCAGCAGCAGATTTTAAATCGCAGTTTGATGTTAAGTTTGTACTGTACTGCATGATTGTTACTACTATAATGTTTAGCGGAATATGGATATGCACAGAGATATTCATGAAGGATGATACGCAGAAGGGTGCATTTGTGCAGGCATCATTCAGAAGCAGTGCGGCGATACTTGGGATGGCATTTATACAGAATATGTACCAGAGTACAGGAATGGCACCACTTATGATAGTTGCTGCAGTTCCGTTGTTTAATATATTTTCGGTAATAGTGCTTACCTTTAAGGCACATCCTGAGTGTCATGGCAGCACAGAAGAACAATCTACGGATAAGAAAGAAAACATTAAAAAAGCGTGCTTTAATATTGTAACTAATCCGATAATTATAGGAATTGTGCTGGGGTTGTTATCTTCTCTTGCAGGATTAAGATATCCGGTAATTATCAATAAGACAATTAATAATATTGCGCAGACAGCTACACCTGTTGCACTTATATGTATTGGTGCGTCATTTGAAGGGAAAAAGGCAATTAAGAAGATTAAACCTACGGTTATTGCTACATTTTTAAAACTCGTGGGTCTAGCAGCAATATTTCTTCCTATAGCAGTAAAAATGGGATTTCGTAATCAGGAACTTATGGCAATTCTTATTATGCTTGCTTCACCATCTACAGTTACCTGCTTTGTTATGGCTAAAGGTATGGATAATGACGAGGTGCTGTCATCAAGCATAGTTGTGCTTACAACATTACTTTCAAGTGTGACTCTTACAGCGTGGATATTTATATTGAGAAATTTTGGATTTATTTAGAATATTTATAGTGTTTTTATCAGGTGATTCATGTTATAATAGACAAGCTTGATTTACTGTGGTAAAGTGAAAGCATATTAAAGCGAGAAAGGCATGGATTTTTATATGGCTAAGAATATCAGAAAAGCCGTCCTGTTACTGGCAATGTTGTCTGTGATTGTGGGAATGTTCACAGCATGCAGTAATAAAAAGAGCGATGATGGACGAACTACATTTACAGTAGGATTTGATGCGGAATTCCCACCTTATGGTTACAAGGATGATAGTGGAGAGTATGTAGGTTTTGACCTTGATCTTGCACAGGAAGTATGTGAAAGAAATGGCTGGAATCTGGTTAAGCAGCCTATTGACTGGGATTCTAAAGATATGGAGCTTAGTTCAGGCTCTATTGACTGTATATGGAACGGTTTCACGCTTAATGGAAGAGAACGTGAGTATACATGGTCTAAGGCATATATTGATAATTCACAGGTTGTTATAGTTAAATCTGGTTCAGGAATAAAGAAGTTAGAAGACCTTAAGGGTAAGGTTGTTATTGTACAGGCTGATTCATCAGCTCTTGCAGCATTTACAGGAGAGGATGCGACAGAAGAAAATCTTGCACTTGCGGCACAGTTTAAGACACTTCAGCAGGTATCTGATTATAACTCAGCATTTATGAACCTTGAATCAGGTTCGGCAGATGCTGTATGTATGGATATGGGTGTTGCAAAGTACCAGCTTGAGCAGAGAGGTAACAAGTTCACAATGCTTGATGAGACTGTTTCATCGGAACAGTATGGTATTGGTTTTAAGTTAGGTAATACAGCATTAAGAGATGAAGTTCAGACAAGCCTTAATGATATGCTTGCTGATGGCACATTTGACAAGATTGCTGAAAAATGGGGACTTACAGACAGCGTATGTCTTGGAGAAGAAGGAACAGACAGTGCCTATCTCCTTGACAGCACCAGTACTGCTAAGGCTTCTTTTGGTGAAAGGCTTGTGGATATAGTTAAGCAGCTTTCATCAGGAATGTTAGCAACTCTTGCAATATTCTTCTTAACACTTATATTCTCAATGCCGCTAGGACTTCTTGTATGTGAAATAAGAAAGTCAAGAATAGGCATTGTAAGATGGATTGCGAGAATATACATATCTATAATGAGAGGAACTCCTCTTATGTTACAGCTTCTTGTTGTGTTCTTCGGACCATATTATCTGTTTGGAATGAAGGTTACGGCAACATACAGATTCTATGCTGTAATTATTGGATTTGCACTTAATTATGCAGCATATTTTGCAGAAATATACAGAGGTGGAATTGAGAGTATACCTAAGGGACAGTACGAGGCAGCAGAGGTACTCGGATATTCCAAGGTACAGACATTCTGGAAGATTATATTTCCTCAGATGGTTAAGAGAGTACTTCCTCCGGTTACTAACGAGGTTATAACACTTGTTAAGGATACATCACTTGCATTTGCACTTGCTTACACAGAAATGTTTACACTTGCCAAGCAGGTAGCGGCTTCAACAGCAAGTATCATGCCATTATTCATAGCAGGATTGTTCTATTACATTTTCAATTTCCTTGTTGCTATGGTTATGGAAAAGTTAGAAAAGCGTATGCAGTATTTTGATTAAGGAGGATTTTAATATGAAGAAATTATTAGAAATATCACATTTAAAGAAATCCTTCGGCGATACTGAGGTGCTTAAGGATATATCAATGGAAGTTAACGAGGGTGAGGTTGTTGCAATTCTTGGACCTTCCGGCTCTGGTAAATCAACACTGCTTCGTTGTGCAACACTTCTTGAGACAATGGATGCAGGAACTCTTAAGTTAGGTGGTGAAACTGCATGTGAGGACAAGGACGGAGTTTCAGTGTATGTTGGAAAGAAAGAATTAAGAGAAATCAAGAATACATATGGACTTGTGTTCCAGAACTTTAATCTTTTTCCGCATTATACAGTTATGAAAAATGTTACTGATGCACCTGTTTGTGTCCAGAAAAGGGACAAGAATGAAGTAGAGAAAGAAGCCAAAGAGCTTTTAAAGAAAGTTGGACTTGATGGCAAGGAGAACAGTTATCCATGCCAGTTGTCAGGAGGACAGCAGCAGCGAGTTGCGATAGCAAGAGCACTTGCAATGAATCCTGAAATGCTTTTCTTTGATGAGCCTACATCAGCACTTGACCCTGAGATTACTGCAGGAATTCTTAAGGTTTTAAGACAGCTTGCTGATGAAAAGATGACAATGATTATCGTTACACATGAGATTGAGTTTGCAAGAAAAGTTGCAGACAGGGTAATATTCATGGATGGCGGAGTTATTGTTGAGCAGGGAAAGCCGGAGGATGTTATTGACAATCCAAGTAATGAAAGAACCAAAGCATTTTTACAGAAGATGGAAAAATAATTATTTATGTGTATACAAACTAAATAGCTGGATATAATTATGAATGGGAAGTTTTTTAATGAGAAAACTTCCCATTTTCTTGCATTGTGGATTTGGTTGTATAATGCTAGAATTGTATTGCTAAAGTTAGAAGAAACTAACTTGAAAGATTACAAAGCATTTGTTTAGGAGGATTATATGGCAGCATATTTAGAGATTGAAAAGGTTATAGGCAGAGAAATTCTTGATTCAAGAGGCAATCCTACAGTTGAGGCAGAGGTTTATCTTGCGGATGGAACTGTTGGAAGAGGCGCAGCACCTTCAGGAGCATCTACAGGTGAATTTGAGGCGCTTGAGTTAAGAGATAAGGATAAGTCAAGATATTTGGGAAAGGGTGTTACTAAGGCAGTAGAGAACATAAACACTGTTATTAATGACTGCCTCTTTGGAATAGATGCATCTGATATATATGCAGTTGATGCAGCGATGATTAAAGCTGATGGAACTAAGGATAAGTCTAATCTTGGTGCAAATGCTATTCTTGCGGTATCTATTGCAGCAGCAAGAGCAGCATCTGTCTCTCTTGATATTCCTCTTTACAGATTCCTAGGCGGAGTATCAGGAAACAGGCTTCCTGTTCCAATGATGAATATTATTAATGGAGGCTGCCATGCATTATCAAGTGGGCTTGATGTTCAGGAATTCATGATTATGCCTGTTGGGGCACCAAGCTTTAAGGAATGCTTAAGATGGTGTGCAGAGGTATTTCATGCACTTGCAGCTATACTTAAAGAAAGAGGACTTGCAACCTCTGTAGGCGATGAGGGTGGCTTTGCTCCGGCACTTAAGTCAGATGAGGAAGCAATTGAGACAATATTACAGGCAGTAGAAAAGGCTGGATATAAGCCGGGCAGGGATTTTAGGATTGCAATGGATGCAGCTTCTTCAGAGTGGAAGAGTGAGAAAGGAAAGGGTTATTACAAGCTTCCTAAGGCTGGAACAGAGTATACAGCAGAGGAGCTTATTGAGCACTGGGCTAAATTATGTGAGAAGTATCCTATTATATCTATTGAAGATGGTCTTGATGAAGAGGACTGGGAAGGCTGGAAGAAGCTTACAGACAGACTTGGAGATAAGGTTCAGCTTGTAGGTGATGATCTTTTTGTTACTAATACAGAGAGACTCTCTAAGGGAATTGAACTTGGAGCAGGTAATGCAATTCTTATCAAGCTTAATCAGATTGGTTCAGTTTCAGAGACACTTGAAGCTATCAAGATGGCTCATAAAGCAGGATATACAGCAATCAGCTCACACAGATCAGGTGAGACAGCAGATACAACAATAGCAGACCTCGCTGTTGCTCTTAACACTTGCCAGATTAAGACAGGTGCTCCTTCAAGATCAGAAAGAGTTGCTAAGTATAACCAGCTTTTAAGAATTGAGGAACAGCTTGGCACTAGTGCAGTATATCCGGGAATCAGGGCTTTTAATGTTAATAATGATTAATCATTTGAAACAGATATTGAAAAAATATTAAGAAAGCCTTATAGTTGTGTATGATTATAATATATGTAACAGGAAGGCAGAACAATGATTAAGAAATTAGGAAGAAACGACCATTGCTGGTGTGGCAGTGGTAAGAAATACAAAGCGTGTCATGAAGCATTTGACGATAAGTTAAGATATCTTGAGGATATTGGACATATTGTTCCATCACACAAGTTAATCAAGACACCTGAACAGATTGAGAAGATTAAAGAGAGTGCCAGGATAAATGTAGCATGCCTTGATGCGGTTGCAGCAGCAATACATGAAGGCATGAACACTGCTGAGATTGATAAGATTGTATATGATGTAACTACTGATATGGGAGGAATTCCAGCACCACTTAATTATGAAGGATATCCTTACAGTGTGTGTACATCTGTTAATGAGCAGGTATGCCACGGATTTCCATCTAAGGATGTTATCCTTAAGTCAGGTGATATTGTAAATGTTGACTGTTCTACAATTCTTCATGGATATTTTTCAGATTCATCAAGAATGTTCTGTATAGGTGATGTTAAGCCTGAGGTAAAGAAGCTTGTTGATGTTACTAAGGAATGTGTTGAATTAGGACTTGAGCAGGTTAAGCCTTGGGGCTTCTTAGGCGATATGGGACAGGCAGTACATGACCATGCATATGCTAATGGATATACTGTTGTAAGAGAAATCGGCGGCCATGGAGTCGGACTTGAATTTCATGAAGACCCATGGGTTGGGTACAACACCAGAAAAGGAACAGATATGGTTATGGCTCCGGGAATGATGTTTACAATAGAGCCTATGGTTAATATGGGTAAGGTAAATGTTGTTACAGATGAAAAGAACGGCTGGGAAGTATCTACAGCAGATGGACTTCCTTCAGCACAGTGGGAAATTCAGGTTCTTGTAACAGAGGACGGACATGAAGTAATAAGTTGGTAAGAAATAAAATAAGTTCCTGCCAATCAGGCACGCTTTCGCTGCTCTCGCCTCGCAGCGGTACTAAATTCGCGTTACACGCTCATTAAGTACCGGCGGGCTCAAAGCGCCTGATTGGCAGGAACTTTTTTATTGATGTGATACCTATAGGTAGTCGCATTATTCATCACACAAATGACATTGTATATCCAGAATTAGACGACTTGTCGTCCATCTGACAGTAGATATCCGGTGTTAAGAGACAGTTCACAGACATCAGACTGTCATATAATTATCATCATATAACCGCCTTCTGTGTCCATTTTCCACGGATGAATCTTATAAGGAATGCAAGTGAACGGAATCCCCAGTCGATGAACATACCAAACCATACACCGAGCACGCCAAGTCCTAATGTACCACCAAGAAGGTAACTGCTTCCCACACGGAATGCCCACATAGAGAAGATGCTTACCATCATTGTGTATTTGGCATCACCGGCAGCACGGAGAGCATTAGGCATAGTAAAGCTAAGTGGCCATATGAATATTGCTACAATTGAGAAGCAATGGATAAGGCTTAAACCGGTTTTGGTTGCTTCCGGTGACAGATGGAAAAGTCCTACCACAGGAACGGCAACTATTGTCATTACAATGTTGGTTGCAAGAATACCTGCATATGCAATAAACATAAGTTTTTTTCCATATCTTTTGGCTTCATCAGGCTTCTTTGCACCTATACACTGGCCAATAACAGTAATCATTGCCATGCCAATTGCGTTACCCGGAATATTGGCAAACATTGTAACAGAATTGGCAACAGAGTTGGCAGCGATGGCAGCAGTACCAAATGTTGAAACAAGGCTTGAAACAGAAAGCTTACCTATCTGGAACATGCCGTTTTCCAATCCGCTCGGAAGACCAATAGACAGAATCTTCTTAATGATAGAAGGTGATGGAAGAAAATCTTTGCAGGTCTTTATTCTTATTGCTGATTCTGTTCTGAACATAAGTCCAATAATAATTATGGCTGATATGATTCGCGAAATAAGAGTGGCTAAAGCTACACCGGCAACCCCCATATCAAATACAAATATAAATAAAGCATTCCCACAAATGTTGATTATGTTCATGATAAGGCTTGTGTTCATACTTATCTTACTGTTTCCAATACTTCTGAAAAGTGCAGCACCTGCATTATAAACACCAAGGAACGGGTATGAGATTGCTGTTATATAGAAATATATACTTGCACTTTCAAATACATCTTTTTCAATCTTGCCAAATATGAAATTGATGATACCGTGATTGCCTATGAGAGAGATAACCATCAGTAATGATGATAGTGTACTCATAATAAATATAAGCTGTCCGGCAGATTTCTTGGACATATTAATATTCCTGCTGCCAAGATACTGGCTGCATACAACAGCACCTCCGGTTGCGAGAGCTGATAATATCTGAATAAGCAGGTTACTTATATTATCAACAAGTGCGACACCTGAAACTGCCGCCTCTCCTGCTATTGATACCATGAATGTATCAACAAAGCCTACGCTGACAGCCAGCAGCTGTTCAAATATCAGAGGAATAATAAGCTTCTTTAAATCTTTAGATGTAAACATAATAATCTCCTATATTAATACATAGCATATCTTAATAATATAAAACAATAATTTATGTGAAAACATAAGAAAAGTAGCTGTATTTAATGCAAAATACATAAAAATTGTAAAAGACTTTTAAAAGAAGAATGATTATCTGAACAAATCTTTAGAATAAATGATTGAAAATAACACTTGTACATGATATAATACGATATAATTTGAATATATGAAGGAGGTATTGTCGTGAAACATATTAAGACAATCAGCAACCGCGTATTAAAGGATACAATGAAGCACGGCGGATGTGGCGAGTGCCAGACATCATGCCAGTCAGCATGTAAGACATCTTGCACAGTTGGTAACCAGAGCTGTGAGAATAAGAATAACTAGTATTTTTAGTAAGAGAGTGTCGAACTATTCTGCACTCTCTTATTTTTCGTAAATGTATAGAGAACATTTACGGTTTGGAGGCTATTTTTAAATGATACATCAGTATAAGAATAACGGCTATAACATCGTATTGGATGTCAACAGCGGCTCAGTACATGTTGTTGATGACATGGTATACGATATTATAGGACTTTACGAGAATAATACTCTTGAGCAGATTACAGATGCTCTTAAAGACAGATATTCTGTTCAGGATATTAAAGAGGCATATGAAGAGATTGGTGAACTTAAGGAAGCAGGCCAGCTCTTTACAGAAGATATATATGAACCATATATAGATAATTTTAAGGACAGACCTACAGTTGTTAAGGCTTTATGTCTTCATATAGCACATGACTGTAATCTTGCATGTAAATATTGCTTTGCAGAAGAAGGCGAATATCATGGAAGAAGAGCTCTTATGAGCTACGAGGTAGGAAAGAAGGCGCTTGATTTCCTTGTTGCCAATTCAGGCTCAAGAAAGAATCTTGAGGTAGACTTCTTTGGCGGTGAGCCAACAATGAATTTCGAGGTTGTTAAGCAGCTTGTCGAATATGGAAGAAGCATAGAAGAAGCTAATAATAAGAAGTTCAGATTCACACTTACGACTAATGGTATTCTTCTTAATGACGAGATTCTTGATTTCGCCAATAAGGAAATGAGCAATATTGTTCTTAGTATTGATGGACGTAAGGAGATTAACGACCTTATGCGTCCTACAAGAAACAATCATGGAAGTTCATATGACATTATAATGCCTAAGTTCAAGAAAGTGGCAGAGAGCAGAAATCAGATGAATTATTATGTAAGAGGTACATTTACACATAATAATCTGGATTTTTCAGAAGATGTTCTTCATCTTGCTGATGAAGGATTTGAGCAGATTTCGGTTGAACCTGTTGTTGCGCAGCCAACAGATTCCTATGCCATAAGAGAAGAGGATATTCCGTTCCTTTGTGAACAGTATGATATCCTTGCAAAAGAAATCATTAAGCGAAAGAAAGCTGGTAAAGGCTTTAATTTCTTCCACTTTATGATAGATATTAATGGTGGTCCATGTGTTGCCAAGAGATTGTCAGGATGCGGTTCAGGCTGTGAGTATCTTGCAGTTACACCTTGGGGAGATTTCTACCCATGTCATCAGTTTGTTGGCAACGAAGATTTCCTTATGGGTAATGTTGATGATGGAATAGTAAGACCGGACATCAGAGACATGTTTAAGAATAGTAATGTCTATTCAAAGGAAAAATGTAAGAATTGTTTTGCAAAATTCTATTGCAGTGGTGGTTGTGCAGCTAACTCATATAACTTCCATGGTAATATCAATGATGCGTATGATGTTGGATGTGAACTTCAGAAAAAGCGTATAGAATGTGCAATAATGATTCGTGCGGCCATGGCTGAGGAAGAATAAGTAAAAGGGAGAGTTTTTAACATGAAGTACAGTTTACCTAAGAAGATTATTTATTCAATAATCGTTGCTGTTTTACTGGTTGGACTTGTATTAACAGCATTTTTCGGACTAAATGGAAAGGGATACGGAAGCACTTATGATATAGATCTTGGTCTTGATCTTGCCGGTGGTGTAAGTATCACATATCAGATTAAGGAAGATAACTTTACATCACAGGATGTAGAGGATACAATCTATAAGCTTCAGAAGCGAGTAGAAGGAAAGAGTACAGAGTCACAGGTTTATAAGGAAGGTGACAACAGAATCACTGTTGAGATTCCTGGAGTAACAGATGCTAATGAGATTCTTAAGGAACTTGGTACACCAGGTTCATTGGAATTCCTTGATTCTACAGGATATACAGCATTTTCACAGGGAAATGACTACACACCACTACTTACAGGTTCTGATGTAAAAGCTGCACAGGCTTACACAGATACTAATAGTCAGGAAGATACTCCTTATGGAGTGCAGCTTACATTTACAGATGAGGGATCAACTAAGTTCTACGATGCAACATCAGCTAATATCGGTAAAAGAATATATATTGTATATGATGGAGAAGTTGTAAGTGCACCTAACGTTAAGACAGCTATATCAGGTGGTACAGCAACTATCACAGGTATGGAATCATTCGATGAGGCAGATAACCTTGCAACATACATAAGAGTTGGTTCTATTCCTCTTACACTTGAGGAAGTAAGCTCTAACATTGTTGGTGCACAGCTTGGACATGCAGCAATCAAGACAAGTTTAATTGCGGCTGCTATAGGTCTTGCATTACTTTGCTTATTCATGATTGTTATGTTCAGAATTCCTGGACTTGTTGCAACATTATCACTGATTATCTATACAGCACTTGTTTTATTCCTTGTAAGTGTATATGATCTTACTCTTACACTTCCAGGTATTGCAGGTATTATTCTTGGTATTGGTATGGCGGTAGATGGTAATGTTATTATCTACACAAGAATAAGGGAAGAGATTGGTGCCGGAAAGTCTGTAGAGAATGCTATTCTTTCAGGATATAACAAGGCAACATCATCTATCGTAGATGGTAACGTAACAACACTTATTGCAGCTTTAGTATTGTACATATTCGGTACAGGTCCAGTTAAGGGCTTTGCTACAACTCTTGCAGTTGGTAATATCGTATCAATCTTTACATCACTTGTTATTACTAAGGTTATTATGAAGCTGTTATATAACTTTGGTATAAGGGATGCTAAGTGGTATGGTAAGAATGTATACAGAAAGACTCTTAATGTTCTTAGTATTAAGAAATGGGCTGCAATTGGTTCAGCAGTAGTTATTGCTGCTGGAATCATAACTATGGCAGTTCAGGCTGGTCTTGGAAACAGAGCATTGAATTTCAGTCTTGAGTTTGTTGGTGGTTCAACAACAATATTTACATTTGATAAAGAGTATACAGCAGAAGAGATTGAGGATAACATCATTCCTGTAATCAGAGATGCTGCAGGTATTACAGAGGTTCAGCAGCAGAAGGTTGCAGATTCAACACAGGTTTCTTTCAAGACATCTGATCTTTCACTTGACCAGAGAGAAGCTATTGAAAATGCGGTTACTGCTAAGTACCCAATCAAGGATGGAACAATTGTTGAGACAGATACAATCAGTTCATCAGTTTCTGCAACAGTTAAGAGAGATGCTATTCTTTCGGTTATACTTGCTACAATCTGTATGCTTATATACATCTTTGTAAGATTCCGTGATATCAGATTCGCATTAGCTGCTGTATTAGCACTTCTTCATGATGTACTTGTTGTTCTTGCATTCTATGCATTTGCAAGAATTCCGGTTGGAACAACATTTATTGCATGTATGCTTACAATAGTAGGTTACTCTATTAACGGTACAATTATTATCTTTGACAGAATAAGAGAGCAGTTAAAGACAGCTAATTCAAAGACTAACATTACAGAACTTGTTAACTCATCAATTACAAGTACAATGTCAAGAACAGTATATACATCTATAACAACACTTATAATGCTTATTGTTCTTTTCATTATGGGCGTAACTTCTGTTAAGGAGTTCACACTTCCACTTATCGTAGGTATTGTTGTTGGTGCTTACTCATCAGTATGCTTAACAAGTGCTATGTGGTATGTAATGGGCGGTAAGAAGAGAGGCGTTGTAGAAGAGAATAATAAAAAAGCAGCTTCTAAGAAAGAGGTTTTTGAAGACGGTTCTCAGGTTTAATTAACAGATACAATAAGTTTATGACATGGCGGGGATTGTATATCAGTTCCCGCCATAATTGGTTTAATAGTGAAACAGGGAGAAAAGAGTGAAAAGCAACTGGAGAGTATACACTAAGAAAGCTGATTTCAAAGCAATTGGGGAAAGATTTGGCATTGACCAGGTTATGGCAAGAATTATCCGTAACAGAGGGTTAGAAACGTATGAGCAGATAAATATGTATCTTAATGGAACGGTGGATGACATGCATTCACCACATTTATTAAAGGATGCAGACAAATGTGTTGATATCCTCACAGACAAGATACAAGCAGGAAAGAAAATACATATTATCGGTGATTATGATATAGATGGAATATGCTCAACAACAATTCTTTACAAGGGGCTAAAGGCAGCAGGTGCAGATGTAACATTTGCAGTACCAGACAGAATTATTGACGGATACGGTATTAATGAGCATCTGATAGATGATGCATATAATAATGGAACCGATACGATTATTACATGTGATAATGGAATTGCCGCAATTGAGCAGATTAAATATGCTAAAGAAAAGGGAATGACAGTGATTGTAACTGACCATCATGATATTCCGTTTGATTTCGTTGATGGAGAAAAGATACATAAAGTACCACAGGCAGATGCAATTGTTAATCCTAAGCAGGAAGACTGTCCGTATCCATTTGATAAGCTGTGTGGAGCGGGAGTAGCATTTAAAGTGATTAAGATACTTTATGAAAAATGTGGGCTTAATCCTATTGGGCTTGAGGAATATGCAGAGCTTATGGCAATTGCAACAATAGGAGATGTAGTTGATTTATCAGATGAGAACAGGGTAATTGTCAAATATGGTTTAAAGCATCTGGCAGTAACTTCTAATATCGGTATAAGAGCGCTTGTAGAGGCGTGTGAGCTTGAAATAGACAAGATAAGCTCATATCACATAGGATTTGTTATAGGTCCATGTCTTAATGCGACAGGAAGACTTGATTCAGCAAGAAGAGCCATTGAGCTGCTTCTTACTACAGATATGGAAGATGCGAGAAAGAAGGCTTTAGAGCTTCGCACACTTAATGTTGAAAGAAAAGATATAACAGAAGAATATGCCGCTATTGCAATTGAACAGGTTGAGAACACTGAACTAAAAGACGATAAGGTGTTAGTTGTGTATCTTCCTGAATGCCATGAAAGTGTTGCAGGGATAATTGCAGGAAGGGTAAGAGAAAAATTCTACAGACCTTCAATAGTAATCACTAAGGCAGAAGATGGTGCAAAGGGCTCAGGGCGTTCAATAGAAGGCTATAACATGTTTGAGGAGATAAGCAAATGTGGTAAACTCCTTAACAAATATGGCGGACATCCAATGGCTGCCGGAATATCGCTTGATATTGATAAAATTGATGAATTCAGGAAAGCGCTGAATGAGAATCAGACAATGACAGAAAATGTACTAACGCCGACAGTGTGGATTGATGTGCCTATGCCGGTTGATTATGTTGATATAAAACTTATAAAACAGTTTGAGAAGCTGCAGCCTTTCGGGAAAGGTAATGAAAAACCGGTGTTTGCAGACAGAAATCTTACTGTCAGACAGTCAGCTGTGATTGGAAAAAATAAAAATGTATTAAGATGTCAGTTAGAAAGTGAGCATGGCAAGCTGGTGACAGCAATCAGGTTCAAATTAGACGGTCAGGAGATACCAGAGGTAGGAAGGAAGATATCTATGGTGTATTACCCTGATATTAATGAATATAATGGGATTGTTTCAATACAGTTTCGGATAGAAGACTGGAGATATGTGTAAATAGCAGCCTTCCAATAAAAGAACCGTCGGTTCTTTGACCTGTATAGGTCAATGGGACCGGCGGTTTATATATTCTGTCTTATACTTAGAATAGACGATTTTTTGGCTGTTATACAGGCTGTAATATCCGGATAACAGATAACTTAATGCAATACACAGAATTGTGAATTTCATTGTTGATGCACCAAACATCTCAATAGATAGAATGAATGATGTGAGTGGGCAGTTAGTTACTCCACAGAACACACTTACCATACCACATGCTGCACACAATCCGACAGGGAGTCCAAATATAGGTGCTAAGAAGCTTCCAAGCGTTGCACCAACGAAAAGAGTAGGAACAATCTCACCACCTTTGAATCCACCACCCAATGTTACGGCTGTAAACAGCATTTTTAAAAGGAATACATACCATGCACAGCTTGTTACAAAGCTTTTTGCAATAATATCTGAGCCTGCACCGAGATAATCAGTTGTGCCAAATATGTAACGCATGGAAATAACAAGGACTCCGGCAATAATTATTCTTATGTATGGGTTGTTTATGTAATTAATGTAGAGCTTTGAAGTACCGTGTAAAACAACACACAGCAGAATGCTTACAAGAGCAAAAAGTACGGACATGATGATGAATTTACTGCCATTAATAAAAGAAAAAGAAGCGATTTCATCAACTACAAAATGTGTAGATTCAAGTCCCAGTGCAGAGGCTATGCCCTGTGCTATAAATGCAGCGAGTACGCATGGCACTAAAGCAGCATAATACATAACACCAACGCTTATTACTTCCATAGAGAAAACGGCTGCTGCAATAGGTGTTCCGAAAAGTGCTGAGAAACAGGCACTCATACCACACATAATCATAATTCGAGTATCCTTCTCGTCGAATTTAAACAGTTTTGCAAATGTATTGCCTAATGCACCTCCGACCTGAAGCGCAGCACCTTCTCGTCCGGCAGAACCACCACAAAGATGGGTAAGAAGAGTTGATACAATTATAAGAGGGGCAACTCTTCCCGGTACTTCATCATTCGACTGTATTGCAGTTATGACAAGGTTAGTTCCGCGGTTTCCTGCTTCGTGAACAATGTTGTACATGAATACAATGATGATACCTGCAACAGGCAGTCCGAATAGTAAAAATGGGTATTCAACCCGCAGGCTGCCTACATAACCAAGCATCAGGTGAAATACAGCACCGACAGAACCGATAAAACAGCCACATACAACCGAACAGAATAACCATTTGAAAAGAGTTATTACTGCAAGCTTAAGCCGTTGAATATATTCAAACATAGTTTCTTTATCCATATTCCAGACCTCTATATTAGAAAACTTTTCTGCTCATATTACTGTTATGATAAGCAGGATCATTAGTAACATCATCAATAAACCATGAAGGGACAGTGTATGAATTAGCAGCTTCGATAGTTGGAAATTCAACTTCTGCAAGGATAGTGCCAGTAAAGAGCCCCTCAAATATGTCAAGTTCAATAGTATATCCATTGCCATCAGGAATTTCATAACGCTTCTTGGTGATGATATTGCCATCAGCTTTCTTAATCAGATGTTCATAGGCTTCTTTGTTAAGTGGAAGATTATATTCTTCCCTGGCCATCATTCCGCCACCCTTATAAGTGAGATAGTAATTATCATTGTCGCGTCTTACACGGACAACAGGAGCAGTGTTAAGATAGCCCTGTTCAATAAAGCGGCAGGGATAAGAATCTATATTGTCAGGGATGCCTGACACAAGATACTTGCGTTCGATTTCCATAATTAATAAACCTCGATTTCATGAACTTAATTAAATAAAGAGAAAAAAGGCTGCCACATAAGTGACAGCCTTTAAAAGTCATAATTAATTACTTCTTCTTAGACTTCTTAGCTGGAGCTGCAGGTGTGTTAACAACATCCTTTAAAGCCTTACCAGCCTTGAACTTTGGAGCCTTAGAAGCAGGAATCTTAATAGCTTCGCCTGTCTGAGGATTCTTTCCTGTTCTAGCAGCTCTTTCAGCAACTTCAAATGTACCGAAACCTACTAACTGAATCTTCTCGCCAGCCTTTAACTGCTCTGCAACAGTATCTGTGAAAGCCTTAACAGCACCTTCAGCGTCCTTCTTAGAAAGTCCAGCCTTTTCTGCGATAGCAGCAACTAATTCTGTCTTATTCATGATTTAATTGTCCTCCTTAAAAAATTAAGTAATAATAAGTATAGATTATTTATACTCCTAGATTCATGATTTGTCAATAAAAAGTGGCTCAAAATGGGGATTTTTGGCACTTTTTGCTGAATGTAAATACTTATATTTCATCCATTAATTCTTCCCAGTGTTCATACAGTTCGTCTAATTCTTTCTTTAGTTGAGTGGATTCATTATGAAGTTCCATTAAACGGGCTGTATTACTGCCTATTGAAGGATCTGAATATTCTGTATCAATAGCGGATAATCTGTCTTCAATTTCAGCAATTCTTATTTCGGTTTTCTTAATTTCATTCTGCTTTTTCTTAAGCTTATTTTGTTCTTCACGCGACTGCTGCCATGAGAGTTTTGAATCTTTTTTAGTAGTGTTATCAGAAGAACTCAATTGTGCATCAGGGGAAGCCTTTGCTGTAAGTATATCCCTTTTTTCCAGATAATAATCATAATTACCAATATAATTAACAATATTTCGGTTAGTGAGTTCAATTATTCTTGTTGCTGTTGCATTAATAAAGTATCTGTCGTGTGAGACATAAAGAATTGTGCCAGTGTAGCTGTTAAGGGCATTCTCAAGAATTTCCTTAGATACAATATCAAGGTGGTTAGTAGGCTCATCGAGAATAAGCAGGTTGGCATTGGAAAGCATAAGCTTTGCCAGTGAAACACGTCCGCGTTCACCACCACTTAAATCGCGGATATATTTGAATACATCATCATCAGTAAAAAGAAATGCTGCAAGAGTATTTCTTATCTGTGTATTGTTGAGGTCAGGATATGCGTCCTGAATCTCCTGAAAAAGAGTCTTGTCAGGGTCAAGAACATGGTGTTCCTGATCATAATAACCGATGGAAACTTTAGCACCAAGATAAATGCTTCCGCTGTCTGGCGGGATAATGCCGTTAATAAGCTTTAATATAGTAGTCTTACCAGTTCCGTTATTACCTATTAAAGCAACACGTTCACCACGCTTAATCTCAAAATTAATATTATTAAAAAGAGTATTGCCGTCAAACGATTTGGTAAGGTCAGTAACAGTAAGGACATCATTACCACTTATAACAGATGGCTCAAGTTTAATGTTCATCCTGGCATTAAGCTCAACTGGTTTGTCAACAACCTCAATCTTATCAAGCATTTTTTCACGGCTCTCCGCACGTTTGATGGATTTCTCACGGTTAAACTGCTTTAACTTGGCAATAACCTCTTCCTGATGTTTGATATCACGCTGCTGATTTAAGTATTCCTTTAACTTCATATTACGAAGAATTGCCTTCTTTGAGGCATAATCTGTGTAATTACCAGAAAATACAGTACAGTCACCGTTATCGATCTCGATAATTTTGCTTACAATCTTATCAAGGAAATATCTGTCGTGTGCAACGATAAGAACCGCACCATTGTAATTAAGAAGGTAATTCTCTAACCAGCTTATAGATTCCATATCAAGGTGGTTGGTAGGCTCATCAAGCATAATAATATCAGGCTTGGAAAGTAATAGCTTACCTAGAGATACACGGGTTTTCTGGCCACCGGATAAGGTATTTACATGTAAAGAGAAATCCTCTTCAGCAAAACCAAGACCTTTAAGTACGCCTGTAATCTCGCTTTTATATGCGTAACCGTTATTCATCTCGAATTCATGATTAAGATTGGTGTATCTGTTCATAAGAGCATCAAGCTCATCACCTGAAGCACTGTTCATGGCAGCCTCAATTCTTCTTAATTCACTCTCCATATCAAGGATATACTGCTTTACAGAAAGAAGCTCATCATAAATGCTTCTGTCAGACTGAAGGTCCTGCTGCTGAGCAAGATAACCAAGAGTCTTATCCTTAGCAAGAGTGACAATGCCTGTATCAGCAGGCTCTTCACCGGTGATAATCTTTAACAGAGTAGATTTACCGGCACCATTGATTCCAACAATGGCAGCCTTCTCATGGTCTTCTATATTAAAAGAACAAGACTTAATAATAATGTCCGTTCCGAAAGATTTACTAATGTTATTGCAAGATAAAATCATAAAAACTCCTTTTGAAATTCAGACTTTGCCAATTTTGCCATATCATATATTCAGCCGCTTATGAGGCTGTGTGCATTCACTTCTGTGTCTGTGTATACCATATGCCCTCAAGGATTGCTACACTTAGTGGGAGTAAATGCCGCTATCTACAAAGCTTATTACGGTGTGCGAAAGCAAACGCGCTTCGCTTGAACGAGCTTTAGCACACCGCCCTTATGTATATAGCGGCATTAACTCCCACACAGTTCGCAATATATCGGTCATATGGCACACACAGACACAGCAGCAAACGCACACCGCCACATGAGCAGATATATAAGTATATAGCAAAATTGGCAAAGCCTGAATTAATATTCACAATCGATTATATATGTACAAGAAATAAAATGCAATTATTACTTTGACTTATGGCTTTCTGTAATGTAAAATTAACAAGTTATAGAAATGGAGATTAAAGAATGAAATTTGATGAATTAAATATTGATGAAAGAATTTTAAGAGCGGTAGAGGATATGGGCTTTGAGGAGACATCTCCTATACAGACACAGGCCATTCCTGCAGTATTGGAAGGAATTGACGTTATCGGACAGGCACAGACCGGAACAGGTAAGACTGCTGCGTACTCTATCCCTATGTTACAGAAGATTAATCCAGATGTTAAGAAACCACAGGCAATTGTACTGTGCCCTACAAGAGAGCTTGCAGTACAGGTTGCAGAAGAGATAAGAAAGCTTGCCAAGTACATGAGTGACATTAAGGTGTTACCGGTGTATGGAGGACAGGAGATTGTAAGACAGATTAAGTCGTTAAAAGCCGGTGTACAGATTATTGTTGGAACTCCGGGACGAGTTATGGATCATATGAGAAGAAAGACTGTTAAGTTTGATTCGGTATCTATGGTTATATTAGATGAAGCTGATGAGATGCTTGATATGGGATTCCGTGAGGATATGGAAACAATTCTTACAGAGACACCAGAGGAAAGACAGACAGTTCTTTTCTCAGCTACAATGCCTAAGCCTATAATGGAGATTGCAAGAAAATTCCAGAAAGACGCTAAGATTATCAAGGTTGTAAGAAAAGAACTTACAGTTTCTAATATTGATCAGTTTTATTATGAAGTAAGATCTAAGAATAAAACAGAAATCTTAAGCCGTCTTATTGATATATACAATCCTAAGCTGTCAGTTGTGTTCTGTAACACTAAGAGACAGGTAGACGAGCTTATATCAGAGCTTAAGGGCAGAGGATATTTTGCTGACGGTATACACGGAGATATGAAACAGCAACAGAGAGACCGTGTAATGGACGATTTCAGAAGTGGAAAGACAGAAATTCTTATTGCAACTGATGTTGCGGCAAGAGGAATTGATGTTGACGGAGTTGATATAGTATTTAACTATGACCTTCCACAGGACGAAGAATATTATGTACACAGAATAGGAAGAACAGGAAGGGCTGGAAAATCAGGACTTGCACTTTCATTTATATCTGGAAGAGAAGTATATAAGTTAAAGGATATCGAGAGATATTGCAAGACCAAGATTCTTGCAAAGCCAATCCCATCACTTGATGATGTCAAGAACACCAAGATGGATGGTATATTTGACAAGATTAAAGAGATGATTGAAGCTGATGAGCACAGAGCCATGCTTGATATGGTTGAGGAGCATGTTAATCAGGAAGATTATACATCAATGGATATGGCAGCAGCTCTTCTTAAGATGATAGTTGGAGATACATTGGACAGAATCGATGAGGTAGAGAATTTTCATTTTGATGAAAATGCAGATACATCAAGAATGGTAAGACTCTTTATTAATGTTGGTAAGAAGGACAAGATTACACCAGCCAATATTCTTGGAGCGATTGCAGGAGAATCCGGAATGCCGGGAAGACTTGTCGGTGCAATTGATATGATGGATAATTATACATTTGTTGATGTCCCTGCAAAGCATGCGGAAGCAGTACTTGCAGCAATGAATGACAATGTACTTATCAAGGGCAGAAAGGTTAATGTAGAGAAAGCAAATGTATCTGCCAAGCCGGCAAGAAAATCCAAGTCAAAGCCAGATACAAGAAGAAGAAAAGACGAGTCCCGTGGAAAACATGACAAACTTAAAGAACGCAGAAGTAAAAGCGGCAAGGTAAGAAGAAATGGAGAAAAGTATTAAGCTTACCAGTCTTAACAGAAAAGAAGCGTTAAGATATCTGGGTTATAAGAAAAATGCACCTGATGAACGGGTGGAAGAGCTTATGGATGAATGTGAGGAGCTTGTATTAAAGACCGCAGTTCCAAGATTTATTTATAAGAAGCTTGATTTTACAGTTAATGAAGACGGTGTGGCATTTAAGAATACAAGCATGGTGCTTCCGGGCGAGTCCATTAAGAAGCATCTGTATAAATGTGACAGTGCAATATGCATGGCTGTAACGATATCGGAAGGTATTGACAGACAGCTAAGAGTGTTGCAGCTTACGGATATGGCTAAGGCACTGGTGTTTGACAGTCTGGCAAGTGTAGCTGTTGAACAGACATGTGATAAGGTTGAAGAGCTTTTAAGAGAGGAATATCCTGATTATTACCAGACATTCAGGTTTGGAATTGGTTATGGTGACCTGCCAATAAGCATGCAGGAGCCTTTTCTGAAGGTGTTAGACGCCGGTAAAAAGATAGGACTTAATCTTAATAAATCATATATGCTGGCTCCGGTAAAGTCGGTAACTGCGGTTATTGGACTTACTAAGGAGCCTGTAAGTACTAAGAACAGAGGTTGTGCAACATGCAATCTTAATAAAACCTGCGCATACAGAGGAATGGGAGGACATTGTAGTGGCTGACAGATTCAGAGAACTCTTAAAAACTAGAGACTATATAATATTTGATGGTGCTATGGGGACAATGCTTCAGGCAGCGGGCATGAAGATGGGAGAGACGCCGGAAGTACTTAATATAACAAGACCTGAGCTTCTTGTTTCAATTGCAGAGCAGTATTATAATGCAGGATCAGATGTGGTATATGCCAATACATTTGGTGCAAACAGATATAAGCTTGAAGAATGCGGAAAAAGTGTTGAGGAGCTTGTAACTGCCGGGATTGTCAATGCAAAGAAGGCAAGAGATACAGTAAAGCCGGACGGCCTTGTTGCACTCGATGTAGGACCAATCGGACAGCTTCTTGAGCCAACAGGTGTATTAAGCTTTGAAGAAGCATATGATATGTATGCCGAGATAGTAAAGGCAGGAGCAGCTGTGGGAGCAGACCTTGTTGTATTTGAGACAATGACTGACCTTTTAGATGTCAAGGCTGCTGTACTTGCAGCTAAGGAAAACAGCGACCTTCCTATTGTTGCCACGATGACATTTGAACAGAATATGAGAACCTTCACAGGCTGCTCTATATCGGCAATGGCTCTTACACTTACAGGACTTGGCGTTGATGCACTCGGTGTAAACTGTTCTTTAGGACCTAAGGAATTAGAACCGGTTATTGAAGAACTTGTAAAATGGACTAATCTTCCAATAGTAGTAAAGCCTAATGCAGGACTTCCTGACCCTGAAACTAACCTTTACAATGTTACTGCAGCCCAGTTTGCAGATTTCATGAAGGATTTAAGAAAATATGGCATTAAGATATTCGGCGGCTGCTGTGGAACTAATCCTGAGTTCATTAAAAAATTATCAGAGATGTTAAAAAGAGAAGGCAATCCGGCAGCACCACACAAATATATTCCAGGTGCAGTGTGTTCAGCTACAAGCACTGTTGTTGTTGATGAACCAAGAATTATCGGTGAAAGAATCAATCCTACAGGTAAGAAGCTTTTTAAGGAAGCACTTTTAAGACATGACATGGATTATATTCTTGGACAGGCTTTAGAGCAGATATCAGGTGGCGCAGATATTCTTGATGTCAATGTAGGCCTTCCGGGAATTGATGAACGTGAAATGATGATTGATACAATAAAGTCATTACAGGCAGTTGTGGATGTTCCGCTGCAGATTGATTCTACAATACCAGAAGTACTTGAGGCAGCACTCCGTGTATACAATGGTAAGCCGCTTGTCAATTCAGTTAATGGCGAGGAGGAGTCTCTTAACAATGTTCTTCCTCTTGTTAAGAAATATGGTGCAGGAGTTATAGGACTCGCACTTGATAAAGATGGTATTCCTAAGAAGGCAGAGGACAGAGTTGCGATAGCAAAGAAGATTATGGATAGGGCTGTTGCAATGGGAATCCCTAAAGAAGATATTTATATTGACTGTCTTACACTTACAGCTTCTGCTGAGCAGGAGGGAGTAATGGAAACTCTGAATGCGCTTCATACAGTTAAGAATAAGCTTGGCTTAAAGACAGTGCTTGGTGTTTCTAATATTTCATTCGGACTTCCAAACAGAGTGCTTGTAAACCACATTTTCCTTACAATGGCACTTACTAACGGACTTGACCTTGCAATTATCAATCCTAACATCCCGGAGATGACAGGTGCGGTAAGGGCGTATAAGCTTCTTGCTAATATTGATAAGAATTCAGTTGATTACATAAAAAACTATGGCGCTATGCCAAATGTTTCTAAGATTGATCCTGTCAAGAAGGAAAAGAAAGATGGAAACTATACAGGAGATGATCTTTTCTATGCTGTTGAAAAAGGACTTAAGAATGAAGGTGCTGAGATAACAGAGGCTCTTCTTAAGATTATGGATTCAATGGAGATTGTTAATCAGGTGCTTATTCCTGCACTTGATAAGATAGGTGCTGAATTCGAGAAGGGTACATTGTTTCTTCCACAGCTTATTATGTCAGCAGGGGTTGCACAGGCAGCATTTGAAGTTATAAGAAAGCATATGGTTATGTCTGATAATGCCCCTGTAAGCAAAGGAAAGATAGTTATAGCTACAGTCAAGGGTGATGTTCATGATATAGGAAAGAATATTGTTAAGGTTCTCCTGGAGAATTATGGGTATGATGTTATTGACCTTGGAAAGGATGTTGAGTACCAGGCAGTTGTTGATGCAATAAGAGATAATGATGTTAAACTGTGCGGATTATCAGCTCTTATGACAACAACACTTGTATCTATGAAGGAAACAATTGCACTTATAAGAGAAAATAATCTTGACTGCAAGGTCATGGTTGGAGGTGCGGTACTTACACCGGAATATGCTAAAGAGATAGATGCAGATTTCTATGCAAAGGATGCAAAAGAATCTGTTGATATTGCTAAAAGAGTTCTTGGTTAAAATTTTGACATATTAAAGAAAAATGGTTATACTATGTATAGCTTGTTATAGTTTATTTATATACTCGTTTATATCTTGGTAAAATGAGCAATCGTGGTCTGGAGGTTTGGTGTAATGGAAGAGAAAAAGATTTCGTCGGCGGTAATAAGAAGACTGCCAAGATATTACAGATATCTGGGAGAGCTGATAGAGTCTGGTGTACAGAGAATATCATCTAAAGAGCTGAGTGCCAGAATGAAGGTAACAGCCTCACAGATAAGACAGGATCTTAATAACTTTGGAGGATTTGGACAGCAGGGATATGGCTATAATGTTCAGTATCTGTATGAAGAGATTGGTAAGATTCTTGGTATAGACCGTAATCACAATATGGTTATAATCGGAGCCGGTAATTTAGGAAAGGCTATTGTTAACTATAGTGATTTCGAGAAGAGAGGTTTTGTTATTAAGGGAATATTTGATAATAATCCTAAGATTAAAGGAACTAAGATTCGTGGAATAGAAGTAAGAATGATGAATGAGCTTACTGATTTTATTAAAGATAATGAAATCGAGATTGTTGCACTCACTATTCCGAAGGAAGCCGCCAGACAGATAGCGAAGGTTGTTGCTGATGCAGGAGTTAAGGCTATATGGAACTTTGCACATACAGATCTTAATCTTCCGGATGACGTTATTGTTGAAAATGTACATTTGTCAGAAAGTCTTATGAGACTTTCATACACTATTGCTAACAGGAAGTAACTGTTTGGGAGGATAATATGGCAGAACTTGATATTGAAAAGCTGAAGAGTTGTACAGCCATAAAACAGATACCGATACTTACTCTCGATGAGAGATGGTATCATCTTATAACGGATAAATTAAAGACTGATGAAATCTGTTATTGGGAAAAACAGGTTAATGAGCTTCTTAAGAAGCAGGGACAGGTTAATAATGATATTAAGGAAGTAAAAAAAATAAAGAATCAGCTTATTCAGGATGTTGTTGATAATATGCAGGATGAGGATAATGATCCTAAGAGAGCAAAAGTGATGGAGAAGAATCAGAGACTTATTCAGGAAGCTAAGGATAAGATTAATTCTCTTGAAGATGAAGCACTCGATATTCCAAGAGATCTTGTTAATGCCAATGAGCGTCTTATGATTGAAACAGTAAAGGTGTGTTATAACAAGATTAACAGTAATAAGGAAGACCTTGAGGTTCTGGATAAATGGATTAATGCAACAAGAGTAAAGTTAAAGAAGAATATACTTATCAAGCAAGATAAGGAAGAGGTTAATAACCGTATGTATTCTGCAATGCATGACATATTAGGCCCTGACGTTATGAAGGAACTTGATAAGGTAAATGAGGAAGAGGTATGAGATATTTAACTGATTCACATACAATGAAAGCAGTTGATAACTGTTCAATACATGAATTTGGGATTCCCTCAGTGGTGCTTATGGAAAGAGCAGCACTGGGGGTTTCAGCTTTTTTAAGAAAGCATGCAGAGCACAACAATAAGAAAACAGGAATAAAAGTTGTGTGTGTATGCGGAAGCGGGAATAATGGTGCAGATGGTCTTGCAGCAGCAAGACAGCTTAATGAAGATGGAATTGATGTACATGTTGTGTTTGCTGGTACATCGGAGGGAACTGATGAATACAGGCTTCAGAAATCAATTGTCGGTAATCTTGGAATTGACTGTGTTGAATATGATGGCAATATTGATTTTTCTGAATATGATTATATTATAGATGCAATATTTGGCATTGGCTTATCAAGAGCAGTTGAGGGAAGATATGCGCAGGTTATAGAAGCAATTAATAAAGCCCGGGAGAATCCTGATACGAAGATAATTGCCGTTGATATTGCGTCAGGCATAAGTGCAGATAATGGACAGATTATGGGAATTGCTGTCAAAGCAGATTACACAATCACATTTGGATATAATAAGACAGGTATCATGTTTTACCCGGGAGCTTCATACAGTGGTAGTGTAAAAGTCATTAATGCAGGATTTGTAACAGAGGATATATTACATAAAAAAGTCAAATGTTTCGGCAGTATTTTTACATATGACGATGAAGATGTGGGCAGACTTCTTGTAAGAAAACCTGATTCTAATAAAGGAACATATGGCAGAACACTTATTATAGCAGGCTCTAAGAATATGGGAGGAGCCGCAATTCTTAGTGCATCAGCCGCATACAGAAGTGGAACAGGGCTTGTAAAGGTACTTACACATGAGATTAATAAGACAGCACTGTTATGCAGAATGCCAGAATGTCTGATATCAACATATCAGGATAATATGCCGCTGGCAGCAGAACTTAAAGCAGATTTTGAATGGGCAAAAAGTATAGCTGTGGGACCGGGATTATCTATGAACGTGGCAGCAGCAGAGATTACCAGATGTGTTCTTGAAAGAGATGATAAAGTAAGAATACTTGATGCAGATGCACTTAACATTATTGCTGGCGAACATATTGATTATAAAGGAAGCAGAGAAGGGCAGATTATAATCACACCTCATATTATGGAAATGTCAAGGCTTACAGGAAAGACAGTTGCTGATATTAAAGAGCATATGATTGAGTCTGCTAAGGAATATGCAATACAACATTCATGTATATGCATATTAAAGGATGCAAGAACAGTAGTTACTGACGGACAGAAAGTATATATTAACTGTACTGGAAATGACGGAATGTCCACAGGAGGCTGCGGTGATGTGCTTACTGGACTTATTGCAGGAATGACAGCCATGGGGTTAGATGCATTTGAAGCAGCATGTCTTTCTGTATATGTTCATGGCAAAGCAGGGGATTATGCGGCATCAGGCAAAGGCAGAGCCGGAATGACGGCAGCAGATATATCAGAAGCAATTGCATATGTCCTGAAAAGATAAATGATAACTGAATACACACTTAAAATCAGGCAATACTAAAGCCAAGGTAAGAAATATAGCTTTAGGAGTGTGACAGTTGTGGTAATAAAAAGAGGAGATATTTTTTATGCAGATTTAAGACCGGTGGTTGGTTCAGAACAGGGGGGAATAAGACCGGTACTTATAATTCAGAATGATACGGGGAATAAACATAGTCCGACAGTTATCTGTGCAGCAATAACAAGCCAGATGCATAAAAGCAAACTGCCGACTCATGTTGAACTCGATTCTGCCAGATACGATATGGTAAAGGATTCGGTTATTCTGTTAGAACAGTTGAGAACAATAGATAAAAGAAGACTTAAAGATAAGGTATGTCACCTTGATAATGATATAATAGGACAGGTGAATAAAGCATTGTCTGTAAGCCTTGAGATGAATTGACTATCAGCATAATAATGTGTTATTATTGAAATGATAATTATTTATTAAAGAACAACTTATAAATATGGAGGAAAGCTATGAATGACGGCCATCCCGCGGATGGGAAAGAAAAGAGGTTTTCATCTCTGCTTAAGTTATTTGGCAGGGGAAAACGAGATGAAGATGTAACAGAAGAGATAATGGATATGGTTAATGAGAGCCATGAACAGGGTGTTCTTGAAGAAAATGAAGCTGAGATGATAGGTAATATCTTTGAATTCGGCGAGAAACAGGCGTCTGATGTAATGACGCACAGAAACAATATCGTGGCACTTGATGATGATATTACTGTCAGAGAAGCATTTGACAGGATAATGAAAGAGAATTATTCAAGATATCCTGTGTATGATGGAGACATTGATAATATTACAGGTATTTTACATATCCGGGATCTTCTTAAAATATATGTTGATAAGGATAATCAGGATAGGAAGCTTAGAGATGTAGAAGATACAGTACTTTTTAAGCCATATTGTATACCTGAAACAAGAAATATAAGTCCGTTATTCAGACAGATGCAATCAGAAAAGATTCATATGGCTATTGTTGTTGATGAATATGGACAGACAGCAGGAATTGTCACGATGGAAGATATACTTGAAGAAATCGTTGGTAATATTCTTGATGAATATGATGAAGAAGAAGAACAGATTGTAACCGACGCAGACGGTTCATATATAATAGAAGGTCAGGCAGATCTTGAGGATGTAGAAGCTAAGTTAGGAATAGAGTTTGAATGCGAAGATATTGATACTTTGAGCGGCTTTATGATTTATAAGCTTGGGAAGATACCTGATGACGGGGAGAACTTTGAGGTAGAATACAAAGGATATATATTCAGAACTCTTGATGTACGAGGAAGAATGATACTCAAAGTTAAGGTTGAGAAAACCAGTCAGGGACAGCATGCTTAGAGAATAATTGTCCTGTTCCTTAGAATGGGGGACTTTTTATGCGAAGATACGAATTGGATACTTCATATCAAGGCAACATGCCTAATGAAGTAGAATTTACGCTTGATAACAGATATGTAGTTAAAATAGGTGATGAAAGATTTTACAATCTCATGGGCGAGACTATGCTTTCTGCATTTAACGGACTGGTGCATCCGGATGATGTCATGAGTTTTGAGCAGTTTATTAATTCGGATATGTCTGTCAGATATTGTATAGTGCGATGTCTTATTAAGAATGGTTCATATAGATGGATGCTTCTTGTAAAGAAGCGCATATATGAAGTTGGTACAGACCGTATGGTTGAGCTTGTGGCACAGGATATAATTGTTATTTCGAATGATTTTGACATGTATTATCACCGTGTAAGAAAATACAGGGCAATAATCAATACTATTGATGAGAAGATATTTGAATATGATCCTGTTTCTGGAATGATTACAATATATTGTTATCGTAATAATAAATCTGAGATATTTGAGAGAACCAGTCTTAATGAATGGAAAGAAGCATGTACCACTAAGGGCTTTGTAACAGGTGATGATGTTGTTCAGTTTGAAGCATTATGTACAGCAATTGCAAGCGGAATGAATAACTTTATTGTTAAGCTGTCGTCATCTGTTATGTCTAAAGGAGAAAGAGTTGACAATCTTGTCTTCAGAGGACAGTCACTTCTGGCTGATGGAGAAAACAGAATTACAGTAGGCGTAATATCTGAACCAGATAGAAGAACCAGAACTGTTCAGGAGTATGTCGGAGTAGATGAGGCAAAACTTGATTTAGCGACAGGCATATATAACAAGAAGACTGTAACAGATATGATAACTGATGATATCAATAAAACAGCGGTTTCAGACAGAAACCGCCAGATGTTCCTGATGATTCTTGATATTGATAACTTCAAGAGTGTTAATGACAGTTATGGACATTATTTTGGTGATGAGGTTATTAAAGCATTTGCAGATTCATTAAAATTATCAGTTGGCGGACGTGGAATAGTTGGACGCATAGGCGGAGATGAATTTATAGTACTTATAAAAGATGTTACAGTTGAAGAACTTCGCATTATGCTTAAGGCTATGAGAAAGGGACTTAAGGTATCGCTTGCCCAGAAGCAGCCAGAGTATATGTTCTCAACATCAATTGGTATCGCACAGTTTGGCAAGGATGGCAGTGATTTTGAGACATTGTTTAAGATAGCTGATGCAGCTCTTTATATAGCCAAGGAAAAAGGCAAGGACAGATATATTATATATGATTATAATAAGCATGGAGATATTCTGACTGACATGAAACACGACATTGCATTTGGAAGCGGCTTTATGAAGCCTATGGCTAAGTATGAGCTTGCAACCAATATTGTAATGAAAGTATCACTTGGAAAGATGACAGTAAAGGAAGTACTTTCAGAGCTTACAGATAAGCTTAATATTCATGGAATAAGTATTTTCTGTGGTAATGATATGGAATGCATATACAGTACAGGTCATTATAAGAATAATGTCATTGAGGCAGCATATGTTAATGATGATAAATTTTTGAATCATTTTGATGAATATGGCGTTAACATGGTGAATAATATAGCATCACTTACTATAGAATTCCCGGAAGTTTTTAGAAAACTCAGAGACAACAATATATGCTCGCTTCTTCAGATGAAGGCTGATGGTGCTGATGGTAAAGAATATATGGTGGAATTCGATATATTTGGCATTAACAGAAGAAAGTGGAGTGATACAGATGTTATCATGCTGAGAATGGTGGTTCTTGGTGTAGTAAATGCTGTAAGTGGGCAATTGACAGATTGATGTTCTGTGTTATAATAATTGACAATAAATGCATTTTTATGCATTTTAATATCAGAATTTAGGAGATTAGGTTATGAGACGAGCAGTTTTTTCTATTCTCGTGGGTAATTCATCTGGTGTACTTAGCCGTGTCGCTGGAATGTTCAGCCGTAGAGGATATAATATAGACAGCCTTACGGTTGGTGAAACTCTCAATCCTGAATTGTCACGTATGACAATAACTGTAACAGGTGAAGATGATGTACTTGAACAGATTGAGAAACAGCTTAATAAGCTTATAGATGTTAAGGAAATTGTGGAGCTTCCTGCACATGAATCAGTATGCAGAGAACTTGTTATGATTAAAGTTGAATGTGGACCAGAGAAGAGACAGCAGGTATCTTCTATTGCAGATATATTCAGAGCTAATATTGTAGATGTATCTAAGGAGTCCATGATAATTGCACTTACAGGAAGTTTAAGTAAGATGAATGCGTTTGTGGAACTTCTGGAAGATTTCAACATTACGGAGATTGCAAGAACAGGAATTACAGGTCTCGCAAGAGGAAGTGCAGATTTGAATAAGATGTAATAATTCTTTGGTGTATCCGGAGAACTTTTACAATATATAACACATTTATATGGAGGTAGTTTAAAATGGCAGAAGCTAAGATCTATTATCAGTCAGATTGTAATTTATCATTACTTGACGGTAAGACAATCGCTATTATCGGTTATGGTAGCCAGGGACATGCACATGCATTAAATCTTAAGGATTCAGGTTGTCATGTTATTATCGGACTTTATGAGGGTTCTAAGTCATGGAAGAGAGCTGAGGAGCAGGGATTTGAAGTATTTACTGCTGCAGAGGCTGCTAAGAGAGCTGACATCATCATGATTCTTATCAATGATGAGAAGCAGGCTAAGCTTTATAAGGAAGATATTGAGCCAAATCTTGAGCCAGGTAACATGCTTATGTTCGCTCATGGTTTCAACATTCATTTTGGTTTAATTAAGGCTCCTAAGGGTGTTGATGTAACAATGATTGCTCCTAAGGCACCTGGACATACAGTACGTTCAGAATATCAGGCTGGAAAGGGAACTCCTTGTCTTGTAGCTGTTGAGCAGGATGAGACAGGAAAGGCTCTTGATATGGCACTTGCTTATGGTCTTGGAATCGGTGGAGCAAGAGCTGGTCTTCTTGAGACAACATTCAGAACAGAGACAGAGACAGACCTCTTTGGTGAGCAGGCAGTTCTTTGCGGTGGTGTTTGTGCACTTATGCAGGCTGGTTTCGAAACTCTTTGCGAAGCTGGATATGATCCACGTAACGCTTACTTCGAGTGTATCCATGAGATGAAGCTTATTGTTGATCTTATTTATCAGTCAGGATTTGCTGGAATGAGATACTCAATCTCTAATACAGCTGAGTATGGCGATTACATAACAGGTCCTAAGATTATCACAGAGGATACTAAGAAGGCTATGAAGAAGATTCTTTCTGATATTCAGGATGGTTCATTTGCTAAGGAATTCTTACTTGACATGAGCGATGCTGGTGGACAGGTTCACTTCAAGGCTATGAGAAAGCTTGCTTCTGAGCATCCATCAGAGAAGGTTGGAGCAGAAATCAGAAAGCTTTACAGCTGGAACAATGAAAGCGATATGCTTATCAATAACTAATAATCAGTAATTGATAATATTTAAGGGCTGCCATTATGGCAGCCCTTTTTGATATGATTAATTTTGTTTTATTGTTCCTGATCTTTTTTGAATTCGTCTTTGTTCTCATCGTATTTTTTATTATAAAGATTCTTTGTTCTGTTGAACTGAAATCCAATTACAACAGCAACTACAATAATTGCTATTATGTTAATAAGCAGTTTCATGGCAAAACCTCCTTAATTATCTTCTCCTGCGGGAATGCTTCCTTCTTGACTGCTGTAATCTGATATATCCGAATACTGCAGCACCAATAATAATTACAACAATTATAACAATTACTGCCACTGATACTTTTCTTTTAGAAGTTTCTTTGTGTGCTGCTTTTATTTCCTGCTGTTCTTTAGCAATGCTTGCTTCTTCAGCAGCTTTGGAACTTTCTATGGATTCCTTTTCGGCAGCTTCTTTAGCGAGTCTTTCCTGTTCTTCATATGTAGTAATATTTTCTAACATATCATTGCCGGTATCATTACCAACAGTAGTTCTGTATAATCCAAAATCAGCACAACTGTATTCATAATCATCTGATACATAGAACCAGCACCACTGCTGTGATACATGCTTTTTATAAGCTGCTGTCTGTACTTCAATTGAAGTGCGGTTTCCCATACGGGAAAGAGGAAGCCTTAAGTTCATGGTAATTTTATTCTCTGTGTACAGATGAAGATAAGTTTTAGGAACATCCCATGTACCATAATTGGATGCTGACTCTGGAAATACAGAGGAATCATTGCTTGTCTCTACTGATTCTGCAACAGCATGAGAGAATAGCATATGACCGCCGTGACCATATTCTCCATTAAGATCCTGTGTTACTACAACAAGAGGTTTAAATCGTCTTATACATGATGTAGTATAGGCTTTGACATCATCATATACATACTGCTTCTTTGCAGCTTCTAATGTCTGACTGTAAAGGTCGGGAAAATCTCCACATACTGGGTAATGCTTTATGCCTGATTCCCACAATCCGTCAAGCTTTTCGTGTTCTCTAATCTTGGCTGATGTAGTGAATTCGCACATATAGGCAACCTGAACGGAAAGATTTTGTTCACCACCGTAAGTGGCAAGTACTCCTCCAAGGAAAAGTATCTCGTCATCTGCATGCGTTGCGAAAACAAGAATGTCAGCATTATCGCATGGAGTCTTCCATGTCTGAACATCTTCAGGCACAGAACCCTTGGAATATACATGCATATCACAGATTGATTCCTTAGATGCAAATGTAATTGTCATCTCAGTTGTACCATCGGGAATCTGGACATATTCGTGAAGAAAACCATTAGTTCCGTTAGTTTCAGTCTTTCCATTATAAGAAAGAGTCCATTCTGAAGGAATTAAATCCCATTTGATATAAAGTGAGTACATTTTTTCAGAGGAAGTTATTGTGATTGTGTCTCCTGATGAAAATGTGGTTTTTGTGTTGTAAGAACCATCGGTCATCCTGCTGATGCTTCCCTGGTTAGAAAGTGTTATATCAGCATTTACTTCTGCAGCCTGATTGTCTTCTGCTTTAACGGCGGAAGGGAAAAGAACTATGCAGAATAGTGTAATAGTAATTGAAGCAAGCAGTTTTAAAATACTGCTTTTTGATTTGATATAAGTCATTAATCTGTACCATTCCTTATTAAAATTTATTCTTATTATTATAAACATAATATGCAGGTACTTTCAACAACCTAAAATGATATGTTATAATAAAAAATAAATAAAGCTGTTAAAAGGTTACAGATATAGATGAGAAAAGATTTTGATGAAATGTACAGACTGGGTTTGTACGGCAATGGAATAGAGAGAATTAAATTGAAAAAAGCAGTTCAGATAATTCAGAAAGCTTCAGCTTCACAAGTTAAGATTGTAGATATCGGACATGATAATTTTGATTCAGCATGTGAGGCACTTGAGCTTGGTTCGGTTGATATGGCAGTTGTTGACATGGCACAGCTTATCAGGATGGAAAAGAATGATGAGAATCTTCCTTATGGGGTTGTTATTTCGGGTGTTTTAAAACGCGGCGATTCAAGATATGTAATGATAAGAAAGAGACATGCAAAAGACCTTATTGAAAATGCTGTTGTTGCAACTGACTCATACAGCAAGACGGAGCGTATTAAACATATGTATGATGGAATAAGCTGTGTAGTAGAGACGGATATAAGAAAATGTATTGAAAAGCTGGATGCGTCAGAATGTGATGCTGTATTTGTACTTTTAGAAGATATTAAGGCAGCAAGGCTACATAATAGTTTTCTGTATAGATATACAATCATGGATTATGGAGAATGTGTTCCTGTGCATGGTGAGGGTGTGTATGCAATGCTTACTAAAGGGAAAAAAGAGGCTGTCCGCACGGCAAGAGAATTGTCACATAAGAGTACAGCAGAATGTTTTGAGATAGAAGATGATATAATTAGCAGGGTTATGCAGAATGTATATGTTAAGACATGTGATGTGTATGCAAGAATCAGTTCTGACAGACTGGAGATATATGCAGATGTTACCGGTAACAGGGGACGCATAAGAGTTAATGAAAGGGGTACATTTGTTAATAAGAACCTTATTATCACAAAAATAGTAGACAGAATTAGTAAAAGTATGTAATAATAATATATTGATATATATTATTAAAGTTTGGAAAGAGGATATATGGAATTTAAGAAAATCAATGATAGAAGATTCCAGTGCAGACTCGATGAGGAAGACCTGGAAGATAATAATATTTCCTTAGATGATTTCTTTAAGAATGATACAGACAAGATACACAGCCTTCTTGAAGTTATTATGGAGGAGGCTGAAAAAAATATAGGTGTTACTTTAAGTGGGGAGGTTATGTCACTACAGCTTGCACCACAGCCAGACCATTCAATACTTCTTACAGTTTCATCTGGTAAAGAAGATCTGGGTAATATGTTAAGAAAAGCAGGGGAAAGTATATCTAAGGCATTTTCAAAACCAGAGAAGAGTAATGTGATTAAGAATGGTGAAGGTACATTTAAAGATGCACCTTTTGAAACATTTGGAGACAGTCTAGATAAGTTCGAATTACCAGATGCACAGACAGATGAACTTAAGAAGACAGGACAGAAGAAGAAAGCAAGTAATGTTATTAAAGCCGGATGCGGCGTATTCAGGTTGGAAAGTCTTAATGATTTTGAGGAAATGTGTACTGTAAGTTCAAGAACATGGGGAATAACTAATGCACTGTATAAGAATAAAGAAGATGATACATATTATCTTGTACTTGAGAAAGGAAGATGCTCAGAGGAAAAATACAGAAGTCTTCTGAATCTTTTGATGGAGTACAGTGTGTTTGATTCTTCAAAAGAAGAACGTGTTGCGTTTATAAGGGAGCATTATAGTGTAGTAATAGGCAGCAATGCTATTAATGTAGTAAAGAAATATATGTAGATTAATTATTCAGGCAGAATCTGAATGATGAGGTAAGGAGGCAGTATATGAGATATCCTGAATTCTTATCCGAAGGCGGAACTATAGGCTTCGTTGCACCATCTTTTGGTTGTGCGACGGAGCCTTATAAAACAGCATTCGGAATGACAATTAAAAGATTTGAAAAAGAAGGTTATACAGTAGAGCTTGGTCCTAATTGTTATAAGGACAATGGAATTGGGATAAGCAACACACCGCAGGAATGCGGTAAGGAGCTTACACAGATGTATGAGAGTAATGTCAATGATGTGCTTATATCATGTGGCGGTGGTGAACTGATGTGTGAGATTCTGCCATATGTTGATTTTGACAGGATTAAGGCGGCAAAGCCTAAGTGGTATCTTGGATATTCTGATAATACCAACTTCACATTTTTACAGAACACGATTGCCGATACGGCAAGTGTATACGGACCGTGTGCAGGCGCATTTGCAATGAAGGACTGGCATCAGGCGCTTGTGGATACTTTTGATGTGCTTCGTGGAAAAGGCTGCAAGAACAATAACGGAGTTGTGGAAAAACAAGTCCATGGATATGACACATGGGAGAGAGAGTCTCTAAAGAATGAGGAGAACCCTGCACCACAATACAATCTTACTGAGAAGAAGATTTTAAGAAAATATGTTGGTGGGGACGAATGTGATACGGAGATTGCATTTGAAGGAAGGCTTGTCGGCGGCTGCATGGACTGTCTAGTTAATCTTACGGGTACAAGCTTTGACAAGGTTAAAGAGTTCAATGAAAGATACGCAGTTGACGGAATTATATGGTTCTTAGAGAGCTGTGATCTGAATGTATTTGCAATCAGAAGGGCTATGTGGCAGATGGATAATGCCGGGTGGTTTAAGAATGTGAAGGGATTTCTCATAGGAAGACCGCTGTGCTACGGACAGGAAATGATGGGGCTTGACCAGTACAGAGCAGTTACAGGTATTGCGGCAAAGTATAATGTGCCGGTTATAATGGACTGTGATTTCGGGCATCTTTCACCTTCAATGCCGATAGTAAGTGGGGTATATACACAGGTTAAGGTTAAGGATAACGACCTTTCACTTAATTACCGTTTCTGTTAATATTAACGATTGAAAAACACACTTTAATAGGGTAAAATGTTAAAATGACTATTAATAATACCTGTTATATCAGGGATAAGATAAGGAGAAAACAATGGGTAGGATATTTAAGTTTGATAAAGATGTTGATACAGATCAGATTATTGCATCGCAGTATCTTTTGTTTCCGACAATTGATGAGATGAAGAGTCATACATTTGAATCATTAGACTCTGATTTTGCTTCTGCTGTAAAGCCGGGAGATTTCGTTGTTGCAGATGACAACTTTGGATGTGGTTCATCAAGAGAGCAGGCACCAAGCGTACTTAAGGCGTTAGGTGTCAAGGCAGTGATTGCCAAATCATTTGCAAGAATATTCTATCGTAATGCTATTAATATAGGACTTCCTGTTATTGTATGTAAAGAACTCCATGACGAAGTTAATGCGGGGGATGAATGTGAGCTTTCATTAGAAGATGGAATTATAACTGTTAATGGAAAGACTTATACATGTACAAAGCTTCCAGCCAAGATGCAGGCTATTCTTAATCAGGGCGGACTTATTGCATCACTTAATGATGAGGCAGAAGAGTCTGAGAGTGCAGCTGTAACAGCGGGCGAGGCAAAGCATGGCATGACTATTGCAGAGAAGATTATTGCAAGGGCAGCAGGTCTTTCACAGGTTAAGGCTGGTGATATTGCAACTGTTACTCTTGACAGACTTATGAGTAATGATGGAACAACACATCTTACTATTGGTATGTATGAGAAGTTAAAGAATCCTCATATTGCTGACAAGGATAAGCTTGTATGGATTGTAGACCACAATATTCCATCAGACAGTCCTAAGACAGCAGCCTCACAGAAGAAGATGAGAGACTTTGCTAAGGCTAATGATATTAAGTTCTACGAGGGCGAGGGTGTGTGTCATCAGGTTATGATGGAAAATCATGTAGTGCCGGGTGAACTTATATTTGGAGCAGACAGCCATACTTGTGCATATGGTGCGTTAGGTGCATTTGGTACAGGTGTTGGTTGTACAGATTATTTGTATGCAATGGTTACAGGAACATCATGGGTAATGGTTCCGGGAACATTAAGATTCAACCTTAAGGGAAAGCTTAGCGATGGAGTATATGCAAGAGATTTAATACTCTCTATTATTGGAAAGATTGGTGCTAACGGTGCTAACTATAAAGCAATGGAATTTGCAGGAGAAGGCTTACACAGCCTTTCAATGGCAGACAGAATATCAATCTGTAACCTTTGCGTAGAGGCAGGTGCTAAGACTGCACTCATGGAAGTTGATGATGTTGCAATGGATTATCTTAAGGAGCATGGCAGAGAGCCAAAGGCATGCTTTACATCAGATGATGATGCAGTATTTGAGCAGGTTTATGATATTGATCTTTCAACAATACAGCCAATCGTTGCAAAGCCACATTTTGTTGACAATGTAGTTCCGGCTAAGGAATCACTTGGCGTTAAGATTGATGAAGCATTTCTTGGCTCATGTAACAATGGACGAATCGAGGATTTAAGAGTTGGTGCAGCGATCATCAAAGGGAAAAAGGTTGCTCCTAAGGTAAGATTCCTTGTAGTTCCTGCAAGCCGTTCGGTATATCTTCAGGCTATGAAAGAGGGACTCCTTGATATATTCATGGACGCAGGTGCAATTGTTATGAATCCTAACTGCTCTGTATGCTGGGGCAGCTGTCAGGGTGTTATCGGTGAGGGCGAGACTCTTATCAGCACAGGTACACGAAACTTCAAGGGTCGTGCAGGACATAAAGATTCTTTCGTATATCTTGCTTCAGCGGCAACTGTTACAGCATCAGCAATCAAGGGCGAGATAGCAACAGCAGACATGGTATAAGATAAGGATTTAACTTCAAAGGAGTAATTATGAACGAGAAATTTAGCGGTAAAGTATGGGTGCTTGGTGATGACATTGATACAGATATCATTATTCCTACAGAGTACCTCGCATTAAAGACAGTAGAAGATATGAAGCCATATGCATTTTCGCCATTAAGACCAGAAATTGCAGGTCAGATTAAGCCAGGCGACATCATTGTTGCAGGAAAGAACTTTGGTTGTGGTTCATCAAGAGAGCAGGCACCTGAGGTTATTAAGGCATTAGGTATTAAATGTGTTATTGCCAAATCATATGCAAGAATATTCTTCAGAAATTCTATTAATAACGGACTTCTCCTTATAGAGAATGCAGACCTTCACGACGAAGTTACGGAAGGCGATACTATTGATGTTGAAGTAAATGCAAAGATTACACACAATGGAAAAGCATATCCTATTGCTTCACTTCCTGATAATCTTGTGGATATACTTAATGCAGGCGGACTTGTTAAGGCAATGAGAAAGCTTAACGGTCTTGACTAAGACAGGGAGAGGTAAGAATAATGGGACATACAATTATTGAGAAGATTATTGGAAAGAATATTGGCAGGGAAGTAAAGCCGGGAGATATCGTAACTGTTAATGTTGACAGAGTAATGATTCATGATATTTTCATTCCATTTGTTAAAGAGAAATTCGAGGAAATGGGATTCACTAAGATATGGGACCCTGATAAGGCAGTTCTTATATATGACCACCTTGTTCCAGCAAGTCAGGTTGATGATACAAGACATTTCCGTATTGGTAATGAATTTGTGGAAAAATACGGAATGAAGAATATCCATCGTTCAGACGGAATCTGCCATCAGTTAATGACAGAGGCAGGTTATGTAAAGCCGGGAGATATCGCATTTGGTACAGACAGCCACACAACAACATACGGCTGTGTTGGTGCATTTTCATCAGGTATCGGATATACAGAGATGGCAAGTGTATTAGGAACAGGCAAAATGTGGGTTAAAGTTCCACAGACTATCAAGGTAACAGTTAATGGAAAGCTTCCTGAAAATGTGCGTTCAAAGGATATCATATTAAGACTTATCGGTGACCTTGGAGCAGATGGCGCAACTTATCAGGCACTTGAATTCACAGGTTCAACAATTGACGAGATGAGCGTTGCAAGCCGTATGACTATGTCTAACATGGCTATTGAAGCCGGTGCCAAATGTGCTCTTTTTACACCAGATGAAAAGACAGCAGAGTACTGTAATGTAGAACTTACAGATGAATTAAAGGATTTAAAGGGAGATGCGGATGCAGTATATGCAAGAGAGATTACATATAATGCAGAGGATTTAGTTCCGGTTCTTGCATGTCCTTCACAGGTAGATAACATCAAACCTGTTACAGAGCTTGCCGGAACAGCAGTAGATCAGGTATTCATCGGCTCATGTACTAACGGAAGATTAGAGGATCTTCAGTGTGCAGCAGCTATTCTTAAGGGTAAGAAGGTTGCACCATTTGTTAAGTTGATAGTTACTCCTGCAAGCCGCAAGATATATAAAGAAGCACTTGCAGATGGAACACTTGAGACACTTGTTGAAGCCGGTGCAATTGTTACACATCCGGGATGCGGATTATGCTGTGGACGAACAGGCGGAATTCTTACTGACGGAGAGGTAGTTGTTGCAACTAACAACAGAAACTTCCTTGGAAGAATGGGAACAAGCAAGGTTAAGATATTCCTTGCGTCCCCTGCTACAGCAGCAGCAAGTGCTATTGCTGGAAAGATTGTGGAGGCTTAAAAACAGACAGACTTTACATAATTTCTGAAATTCTTAGACAATATAATATTGTGATAAAGGGAGGCATATTCTACGGAGGATATGCCTTCTATGTAATTAGGGGTATAAGTTATATTTACAAGGCCTGAAAGCATGTCAACGGCCTTATTATACGCAATTGCAGCTTCTGCTTCGGATGAGAATTCACCGAGTATATAGTCGCCGTTAATATGAATCCTGGTTCTGTACATAATTCGTCCATTCTTAGTAAACTGGGAAACACCATTGTATTTATTGACAACAAGAATGTTTTCGTATCTGTAATCATGCGTATCCCCATTTTTAAATACATAATCCCTGCCTTTTACAGAGTGGCTTCTTACTCCGAATCTTGAGAGAATGCTTGTCTGCATTCCATAATCATTTACAAAATAATATCCTCCGCGGCTCATAATTGTGTGGTTGGAATAGTAAAAAAGGTCATCAGTAGAAAACTGTAAAACCTCATGTTCTTTGAGAAAATACAGGAAATATTTATGGCACATATATATAGGTGTCTTTATATAAATGTTGTTATCCCTGAAATTGATAAGTGAGATGTATTTACCAAGAGAAAGTGTCATTGCTTCATTATATGAAGTTGTTCTGTGGTCAGTATCAATCCAGTGGTCAGAAGAATTGTTTATTATCTCACAGGCTTCGTTGTACATGGCATGACAGGAAGCCTCGTCAGAGGAACTTCCGAGGCTGATGTGTTTATTCTTATATGTAAATGACGCACGGTAATATATTTCACCGCTTTTTTTTCTTGCTTCGTAAACTCCTGTCATGAGAATCCCCCAATTGTTCTATAAACTTGTCCTTTAAACCCACTATTTCATCACATTTTGCAATATTAGTAGGCTTCCCCAAACTTATACTCTGATTTAATGTGCCATTTGACACTACCATTGATATAAAGATTATAACATATATTAATTGTGTATACATATATAATTATATATAATAAATGATAACACATTGGCAGAACATATTGAAAGGTAAAAGAATGAGTAAAAGAAATATAACATTTATAATTATGATAATTACACTTATGACATTGCCGTTATCAGCATGTGGAAAGAATAAGAATAACATTTCAACTGATAACAGCCAGAAGCTGCAAAGTGAAAGCGGTCAGGAATATGATGATGGCAGAGATGCGCATATGATTCCGGCTGGTGAATCACAGACAAATGGTGAGTTACAGACAAATGGTGAATCACAGAAGACCGGCGAAAAAAAGAATGTACAGGAAAATGCTTCTGATGCGCAGGATAATAACATTAATTCTGAGCTGCAGCCAGTAAGTATCGTACCCGAAAGTACTGTTGCCGCCAGTAGCGATGCGGCTGATAAGGATACTTCAGGAACTGACAATACTTCAGGAACAGACAGTACCAGTTCAGAAAACGATAAAACGGAAAACACAAAGACAGATCCGATAGAGCTGCCATTTGTTCCGGCTTACTAAAATATTATATTAAGAGGCAAAAAATATGAGATATAAGATTAGTGATCTGGCAAAATTATTAGATGTATCTACTAATACTGTCAGACGATATGAGGATATGGGGTATATATCGGCTGTGCGCGATGAAAACAGTGGATACAGGTATTATGATGATGATGGGATATTCGGCGTACTTAATGCTAAAATGCATGTGAAGTATGGATTTTCACATGAACAGATAGCAAAGATGCAGCATTTTTCATTAGAACAGTCTATTGAGGCATACAAAGAACGCATGGATGAGATGGACAGGCAGATTGCGTATATGACATATTTAAGGCACCGGCTGAAAGATGATTATGTGCTGATGAATAAGGCTGCAGTCAATTCGGACATATATGAGAAGAACAGCCTTGACCTTAGATATGTTCTGTACAAATATGGTGAAAAACTGCTTCAGGAGCCGGAACGGTTATTGCAGGTGAAAGAATTTCTGTATAATTCTCCTGAATTACAACACATATTTATGATTCCAAAGGAAGAGATTGAAAAGGGCAGATTTACTATATGCTGTGGAATCGCTGTAAAAGAGGAACATGTTGAGAAATACAGTCTTAAGACCAATGACTATGCCAGGCATTATACAGCCAAGCCATCTGTTATGGGAATTTCAAGAGTTCCTGCAAAATTAAGCCTGATGAGTGAAAAGTCTGATGATGAGGTTCGTCAGATTATGATAGGAAAGCATATTACATATATGAAAGAACATAATTTTAAAGTAGCAGGAGACGTGGCAGGAATTGTTATAAGCAAGGCATATGAAGATGAAGAAGAGATGTTATATGTGCTGATGTGTGTACCTGTAACTGCAAAGTAATATTATTTTAAAATGTATTTCGTACATAAGGGTATTGTTTTTGTACAGAAGTCTGTTGTATAATATCAAAAGCCTACGACATTTTCGCAGGCACACTATATTAATTATGAGGTGTATTAAAGATGAGCATGTTCTACAGAAGTACTAGAGACGACAGTGTTAAGGTTACTGCATCGCAGGCTATATTAAAGGGGCTGGCAGCAGACGGAGGACTTTTTGTACCAGAGAGTATTCCATCATTAGATAAAAGCTTAGAAGAGTTGTCTAAGATGAATTATAAGGAAGTTGCTTATGAAGTTATGAAGCTTATGCTTGATGATTTCACAGAGGAAGAACTTAAGAGCTGTATAGACAGAGCTTATGATTCTAAGTTTGATACAGAGGAGATGACTCCACTTGTTAAAGTTGAGAATGAATATTTCCTTGAACTTTTCCATGGAGCTACAATAGCTTTCAAGGATATGGCACTTTCTATACTTCCACATCTTCTTACAACTTCTGCAAAGAAGAACAATGTTAAGAATGAAATTGTCATTCTTACAGCTACATCAGGAGATACAGGAAAGGCAGCTTTAGCTGGATTTGCTAATGTTCCTGGGACTAAGATTATCGTATTCTATCCTAAGAATGGTGTAAGCCCAATTCAGGAGAAGCAGATGGTAACCCAGAAGGGTGATAATACATATGTAATCGGAATCAAGGGTAACTTTGATGATGCACAGACAGGCGTTAAGAACATTTTCTCTGATAAGGAATTGGAGAAGGTTATGAATGATGCCGGATTCCAGTTCTCATCAGCTAATTCAATCAATATCGGAAGACTTGTTCCTCAGATTGTTTATTATGTATATGCGTATGCCAAGTTATTAGCTAATGGAGAGATTAAGGATGGCGAGAAGATAAATGTAGTTGTTCCTACAGGTAACTTTGGTAATATTTTAGCTGCATTTTACGCTAAGAATATGGGACTTCCTATTAATAAGTTTATATGTGCATCTAATGAGAATAAGGTATTATATGATTTCTTCACAACAGGTGAGTATGACAGAAACAGAGAATTCGTTCTTACAACTTCACCATCTATGGATATCCTTATCTCTAGTAATCTTGAGAGACTTATATACAGAATTGCCGGTAATAATGCAGCTAAGAATGCAGAACTTATGGCATCATTAAAGTCAGAAGGAAAGTACAAGATTACAGATGATATGAAAGCACAGTTAGCTGACTTCTATGGCAATTATGCTACAGAGGCAGAGGACGCAGCTACAATCAAGAAGATATATGAAGATTGCGGATATGTAATTGATACACATACATCAGTTGCTGCAACTGTATATGATAAGTACAGAAAAGAAACAGGCGATACAACTAAGACAGTTATTGCTTCAACAGCAAGCCCATATAAGTTTACAAGAAGCGTTATGAATGCTATTGATTCCAAATATGATTCAATGGGAGACTTCGAACTTGTAGATGAGCTTAGCAAGATAAGCAATGTCAAAGTTCCTAACGCAATTGAAGAAATCAGAACAGCACCAGTTCTTCATGATACTGTATGCGATTCTGATAAGATGTGTGATGAAGTTAAGAAGATTCTTGGAATCTAATGAAAATATAAAAATCTCCGGACTGTGTAAAAAAGGTCCGGAGATTTTTTGTTTATCTGTCAACAATTACTCCCTGACAGCCAAGTTCAAGCCATCTTTGATAAAATACAGAAAAATTATAGGTTGTTATATTTTCGTTAAGAGGATCCGCCATATATACTTCATTTTTGGCAGAATCAAATCCAATCATAACAAGGCAGTGTTCCATACCGGGCCAGATAACAAGCTGACCATCCTTAGCAATCCATACAGAAGAACCATAATCAGTGGACTCCATATTCATAGTTGCCCAGACAATAACAGGCTGCCCGTTCTCAACATACTGGCAGAACTGATCAATTGAGGCACCTGATATATTAACGGCATGGGCGCCATACAGATTGGCACAATCAGTGATTACAGGAGCAAAACATCCATAAGAAGCTTTATCAAAAGGTGTTCCTACAAATGTGGTGTTGGGATTAGCATCAGGATAGTCTCCTTTTTCTAGATAATTAGCTGCAATATCAGTTTTATCAGCATCATATCCAAGATAGTTAAGAACCATAGTGAGTGAAGTGACTTCACAGCCGGTAGGTAGCTCCGGTAACTGATTCAGACACGGAAAATTATCTATATATGCTTTTCTTCCGGATGCCAGTAGTTCTTTTAGTTCATTTTCAGAGTGAATTGTATTGTGAAAATCTTTATAAGAATCCTCTGAATTATTATTTTTATTATCTTCCTGTGAATTGTCAGAATTATTAACTTCCCCACGCGATAAATCATCCGATGAAATAGTCCCAACTTGTGTTATGTTAATACTTACATTATCAGGAGAAGAATTTTTCATATCAATAAGGAATGATAATATTGTAACAGATGCAGCGATAAGAGAAAGTATAAGCAGAATCTTTAAAAAAGTTTTTTTTGAACTGTGCTTTTTCATTGTAACTCCTTGGTAAATATCTCTATATATAATAATGATATTTATAGCTGAATTATATAGTATGTTAAGATTCTGTTCAATAAATTTATAAATTATTTATAGAAAAAAGAAATATTGTTGTTGACATCATGTTAGGGTAGTGATATCTTAAATGTATCGATATTAGCACTCCAACTTAATGAGTGCTAACAAGATGAAAGGAGAGGATGCCATGGAGACGGATGGACGACTGGATGACCGTAAGGTTAAGATACTTAAAGCTGTTATTCAGAATTATCTTGATACCGGAGAACCGGTTGGCTCAAGAACGATTTCCAAGCTGACTGACTTACAGCTAAGTTCAGCAACTATAAGGAATGAGATGGCAGACTTAGAAGAGCTTGGCTACATTGTACAGCCACACACCTCTGCTGGAAGAATTCCAACGGATAAGGGCTATAGATTATATGTTGATGATTTAATGGCTCAGAAAGAGGAAGAGATATCCTTAAGAGAACAGCAGGTTGGTGATAAAGAGAAAGAACTTGATTCTATGAAGGATGCCTTATCAGAGAAGGTTGACAGAGTGGAAGAACTTCTTCAGAATGTAGCAAAGGTTCTGGCGAATAATACTAACTATGCCACGATGATAACAACTCCTAAGGTAACTGGCAATAAGTTAAGATTTGTTCAGCTGTCACAGCTTGAACCGAATAAGCTTCTTGCAGTTATTGTTATGGAAGGCAATCTTATAAGGAACAAGGTTATAACTATCAGCGAGGATATTTCACCAGAGAATCTTCTGAAGCTTAATCTTCTTCTTAATACAACACTCACAGGTCTTACATTGCAGGAGATGCATCTGGGACTTATATCCAAGATGGAGAGCCAGGCAGGTGAGCATATGGGTATTGTTAAAGAAGTGTTAGACGCGATTGTTGAGACTATAAGTAAGGCTGACGACCTGAAGATATACACAAGCGGCGCAACTAACATATTCAAGTATCCGGAGCTTAGTGATTCCGGGAAAGCAAGTGAGCTTATATATGCCTTGGAGGAAAAACAGGGCTTGTCTGGACTTGTTAATGACAAGGATGATTCAGATAAGACTGAAGATGATAACCACGGCATTCAGGTATATATAGGAAATGAAACACCGGTTGAGTCCATGAAGGACTGTAGTGTGGTAACAGCCACATATGAATTGCAGGATGGAATGAAGGGAACAATTGGTATTATTGGACCGAAGCGTATGGATTATGAAAAGGTTGTTGATACCTTAAAAGAGATGCAGACGCATTTGGATGATGTATTTAAGAAAACTTAGGAAAGGTTGGTATTGAAGTGTCAAAGGATGTAAAGAAAAAGAAATCAGAAGAGACAGTTCAGGATGAAGTAAAGAATCAGGAGACTGATGCTAAGAAAGAAGAAGCCTGCAACTGCGAATCAGAATGTAAGGCTGATGAAAGTCAGAATACATGTGAAGCTGATGAATCAGACAAGGCCGAGGCACAGGATGAGAGCACTGAGAGCTCTAAGAAGAAGGATCCTAAGGATGCAGTTATAGAAGAACTTCAGGACAGAGTAAAGAGGCAGATGGCTGAGTTTGATAATTTCAGAAAGAGAACAGAGAAAGAGAAATCTACTATGTTCGAGATGGGAGCCTCAGATATCATTAAGAAGCTTTTACCTATTGTTGATAACTTCGACAGAGGATTTAAGAGTGTGACAGATGAGGAACTTGAAACTCCATTCGCAAAGGGAATGGATATGGTTCACAAGCAGCTTTTAAAGATGCTTGAGGATGCAGATGTTAAGCCTATTGAAGCTTTAGGCGGTGAGTTCAATCCGGATTTTCACAATGCAGTAATGCATGTTGAGGATGATTCAGTTGGAGAGAACATCGTAGTTGAAGAGTTTGAGAAGGGCTACACATACAGAGACCAGGTTATAAGACACAGCATGGTCAAGGTTGCTAACTAGCGATAAGCCAGAAAGCATATGTAACACAAGGTATTAATCAATTTAATTATAGAAAGGACATTTTATTATGGGAAAGATTATTGGTATTGATTTAGGTACAACTAATTCTTGCGTAGCTGTAATGGAAGGTGGTAAGCCAGTTGTTATCGCTAACGCAGAAGGTTTAAGAACTACTCCTTCAGTAGTTGCATTTTCAAAGACAGGAGAGAGACTTGTAGGTGATCCTGCAAAGCGTCAGGCAGTTACTAATGCTGATAAGACAATCTCTTCTATCAAGAGACATATGGGTACAGATTACAAGGTTGAGATTGATGGAAAGAAATATACTCCACAGGAAATCTCAGCTATGATTTTACAGAAGTTAAAGTCAGATGCAGAGAATTATCTTGGTGAGAAGGTTACAGAGGCAGTTATAACAGTTCCTGCTTACTTCAACGATGCACAGCGTCAGGCTACTAAGGATGCTGGTAAGATTGCAGGTCTTGATGTAAAGCGTATTATCAACGAGCCTACAGCAGCAGCTTTAGCTTATGGTCTTGATAATGAGCATGAGCAGAAGATTATGGTTTACGATTTAGGTGGTGGTACATTCGATGTGTCTATTATCGAAATCGGTGATGGTGTAATTGAAGTTCTTGCTACAGCTGGTAATAACAAGCTTGGTGGTGATGATTTCGATAATGCTGTTACACAGTATATGTTAAATGATTTCAAGGCTAAGGAAGGCGTTGACCTTTCTAAGGATACAATGGCTCTTCAGAGACTTAAGGAAGCAGCTGAGAAGGCTAAGAAGGAACTTTCAAGCACAACTCAGACAGAAATCAATCTTCCTTACATCACAGCTACAGCTGAAGGACCAAGGCACTTTGAGATGACTCTTACAAGAGCTAAATTCGATGAATTAACACATGACCTTGTAGAAAAGACTGCAGAGCCAGTTAAGAATGCACTTTCAGATGCAGGTCTTACAGCTTCAGAGCTTTCAAAGGTATTATTAGTTGGTGGTTCTACAAGAATCCCTGCTGTGCAGGATAAGGTTAAGTCATTAACAGGACATGAGCCAAGCAAGACTCTTAACCCAGATGAGTGCGTAGCTATCGGTGCTTCTATCCAGGGTGGTAAGTTAGCTGGTGATGCAGGTGCTGGTGATATCCTTCTTCTTGATGTAACACCACTTTCACTTTCAATCGAGACAATGG